>ERZ1643246.2121-NODE-2121-length-19748-cov-14.028995_pt1 | contig 19748 bp, 17 predicted proteins | sample MGYA00579265_ERZ1643246 | MGnify/ENA primary metagenome ERZ1643246 (study PRJEB29033, sample SAMEA4952261) | chicken gut metagenome | biome: Broiler Chicken; feature: Gastrointestinal Tract; material: Caecum | place: Ireland | collected 2018 | study: Broiler...
TCAACGGAGGTGAATTCCAAATGCCTAACGCAAAGGTTCTCAGTGAGAAGCAGGCCATCGTGGCCGAGCTGACCGAGAAGCTCAAGACCGCCGCCAGCGGCGTGCTTGTTGACTACAAGGGCATCACTGTGGCTCAGGACACCGCTCTGCGCGCCGAGTGCCGCAAGAACGAGCTGGACTATGCCGTGGTGAAGAACACCCTGGTGCGTTTCGCCATCAACAACGTGGGCCTGAACGAGATGGACGAGGTGCTCAACGGCACCACCTCTCTGGCTCTGTCCCACAGCGACCCCATCGCCCCCATGCGGGTGATCAACAAGTTCGCCAAGCAGTTCAACGGCGAGAAGTTCGTCATCAAGGCCGGCTTCATGGACGGCAAGGTGCTGTCCATGGACGAGATCATGGCTCTGGCCGAGCTGCCCTCCAAGGAGGTTCTGCAGGCTCAGGTCCTGGGCACCATGCTGGCCCCCATCACCAGCCTGGCCATCGTCATCAAGGCCATCTGCGAGCAGAAGGGCGGCTCCGTGGAGAGCGCCGAGGCTGCCGCCGAGTAAGATCAACGATTCAAACATTATTTATTTAGGAGGTTACCTATCATGGCTTCTGAGAAAATCACTGCCCTCATTGAAGAGGTTAAGGGTCTGACCGTTCTGGAGCTCTCCGAGCTCGTCCACGCTCTGGAGGAGGAGTTCGGCGTTTCCGCCGCCGCTATGGCCGCTCCCGCCGCTGGCGGCGCTGCCGCTCCCGCTGCTGAGGAGAAGACCGAGTTCGACGTGGTGCTGGCTGACGTGGGCGCCGAGAAGATCAAGGTCATCAAGGCTGTCCGTGAGATCACCGGCCTGGGCCTGGCTGAGGCCAAGGCTGCCGTCGAGGCCGCTCCCAAGGCCATCAAGGAGGGCGTGTCCAAGGACGAGGCCGAGGAGCTGAAGAAGAAGCTGGAGGAAGTCGGCGCCAAGGTGGAGCTGAAGTAATCCAAGCGATCCTGATGAGGCCATTCCCCCGCATCTTAGCCTCATTGTCCACTCAATCATGACTCAAAAGGAGTCCAAGGTAATCGTAATGATTGCCCTGGGCTCCTTTTTTATGGAGACTTAATGGACTCACTGTTTGGTGTTGATCTTGGCATGGGGTAATCCTCCTTGATAGTATGTGCCTGGTACTACTATCCCGGGAGTGCTTTTCATCTAACATGGGTGTTAGCCGCAAATTAATATGTGCTATATGCCACCTCTGTGCTATACTGTAACCACATTAATCTGCCGGAGGAGGAAAGGAAATGAAGAGACTACTATCGCTATTACTATCGCTAACTGTAATTATATCTCTGTCTGTACCGGCCTTTGCTGCCGGCCCCTCTTTTCTTGATGTCTCCCAGAGCTACTGGGCCTACCAGTTCGTGGAGCAGGCAGCTAAGGAGGGCTGGGTGTCCGGCATTGGTAACGGCAAGTTCAATCCCAATGGCAAGGTGACAGGTGCCGAGTGGTATACCATGGTCATCAGAGCATTTTTCCCTGACAAGATCCCTGACGAGGCACCCGCCGGCCAGTGGTACAGTGGCAAGTGGTATGCACCTTATGCAGCGGCCGGCGACCAGCTTGAGTTTGCCGAACGTTTGGACGACTATGCGACCTCTCAGGACATTGCTGAGCGCCCTCTGACCCGTGCCGAGATGGCGGCTGTCATTTTTAAGGTACTGTCCTGGTACGATGTTCAGGCACCCGAGGACAAGCTGCTTGAGGCCGAGCAGAGTATCCCTGACATCAACAACTACGCCCTGGAGGATGGTCGACGTGGTCCCATTATCAAGTGCTATGCTCTCGGTATCCTCGCAGGCACCGACAGCAAGGGTACTTTCAACGGCGAGGCCGATATGACCCGTGCTCAGGCTGCTGTGACTCTGTGCCGTCTGGCGGATGTTATCAAGGCAAAGGAAAATGGCACTCTCCCTGGTCCCGATGACAAGCCCGATCCGAAGCCTGATCCCGAGCCTGGCGATCAGACCACTGCGAATGTGCCTACCGAGGCGGAGGCTTACGACGCAATTATGGCTCTGCAACAGGATTATCCGCAGGGCATATCCTGGACAAATGACAACACATGGTACGATGACAAGGGCAATTCTCGTGGTAAAGGTTGTGTTGCCTTCGCTGCTCTTTGTCAGTATACTGCTTTCGGAGATGTCCCTGGACATTATGTAGACTCTCTTGACGATGTCAAGGTTGGTGATTCTATTCGTATCGGCAATTACCACACGGTTGTTGTCCTCGAAAAGAAAACCAATTCTGTTATTGTCACAGAAGGCAACTTTGACTCTATAATCAATTGGGGTAGAGAAATCCCCTTCTCTGAGATTGAATCAGCAGGATACAAGATCTATTCCTACTATCCCAATTAAACAATTTCTCTCACACAAAAGACCACCGAGCATTTGGTCTCCGCTTTTTTATTTTCTGGGGCATTTTGGAGCTTTAGGCCCCCACTCTCAGGCATTGCTCAGCTGGTCAGGATTTGGCGGACAAGTGGGCGAGGATTGAGGGGGACAATATCAATCCTCGCTGATCAAAGAGGGCGATTGTCTTTTGACAATCGCCCTCTTTTTATTTATGCTTCGTCCTGGCCGGTCTGGGCTCAGCTCAATTCAAACATGCCGTGATAGAGCTGGTAGTATTCCCCCTTCTGGGCCAGCAGATCCTCGTGACTCCCCCGCTCCACCACCTGGCCGTGCTCCAGCACCAGAATGGCGTCGGCGTTGCGGACGGTGGAGAGCCGGTGGGCAATGACAAACACCGTCCGCCCCTCCATCAGCTGATCCATGCCCTGCTCGACCAGAGCCTCGGTACGGGTGTCGATGGAGGAGGTGGCCTCGTCCAGAATGAGCACCGGCGGGTCGGCCACCGCCGCCCGGGCAATGGCCAGCAGCTGCCGCTGGCCCTGGGACAGGTTGGACCCGTCGGCGGTCACCATGGTGTCGTACCCTTGGGGCAGGCGGCGAATGAAGGAGTCGGCGTTGGCCAGCCGGGCGGCCCGCTCCACCTCCTCCTGAGTGGCGTCCAGCTTGCCAAAGCGGATATTGTCGGCAATGGTGCCGGTAAACAGATGGGTGTCCTGGAGCACCATACCCAGAGAGCGGCGGAGGGCGCTCTTTTTGATGTCCGTTACGTCTATGCCGTCATAGGTCACCCGCCCCTTCTGCACGTCATAGAAGCGGTTGATCAGGTTGGTAATGGTGGTTTTGCCCGCGCCGGTGGACCCCACAAAGGCGATCTTCTGCCCCGGCTTGGCAAAGAGGTCGATGCCCTTCAAAATGGGCTGGTCCGTCTCGTAGCCGAAGCTCACCCCTTCAAAGCGCACGTCCCCCCGCAAAGGCGTCCGGCTGCCGTCCGGCTTCTGCCAGGCCCAGCCGCCTCCCTCCAGGGCCACCAGATCCACCGTCCCCTGGTCCACCTCGGCGGGCTGGTCCAGCACCTCAAAGACCCGCTCGGCTCCCGCCAGGGCGGCCAGCATGAAATTGCTCTGCTGGGTGAATTGGTTGATGGGCAGGGCACATTGGCGGACAAACACCAGATAGCTGGCCAGGCTGCCCACGTCAGTCATCCCCTTCATGGCCATAATGCCCCCCAGGACGGCCACCACCGCATAGTTCACATAGGACAGGCTGACCACGGCGGGGATCATGGTTGCGGCGTAGCCCTGGGCGCCGGTACCCGCTTTCCGCAGAGCCTCGTTCTTCTGCCGGAACGCATCCAGCGCGGCCGCCTCATGGTTGAACACCTGCACCACCTTCTGCCCGGCCATCATCTCCTCGATATAGCCGTCCAGCTCCCCCAGGCTGGCCTGCTGCTTGTTGTAGTAGGCCTTGCTCCGCTTGCCGCTGAAGCGGATGTAGAGAAACATCACCACATAGCAGACCACGATCACCAGCGTGAGGGGCGGGTTGAGGAGAAATAGCAGTGTCAGGGTGCCCACCACCTGGATAAAGCTCTGGATCATCATGGCAAAGCTGTTGTTCAGGGCATCGGAAATGGTGTCCACATCGTTGGTGAAATAGCTCATCACCTCGCCGTGGCGGTGGGTATCAAAAAACTGCAGCGGCAGGGTCTGGAGGTGGGCGAACAGATCCCGCCGGATATCGTAGAGCACCTTCTGGGCCGCCTTCACCATGGTCTGGGTATAGCCAAAGGAGGCAAGCACACCCACAAGATAGATGCCCGCGGTGAGCGCCACGCCGGACACCAGATCATTCCAGTCCCCGGCCGCCAGGCTGTTGACCACCGGGCGGATCATGTAGGTGCCCAGCAGGTTGGCGATGGCGCTGACGCTCACCAGCACCGCCACCGCCAGCAGCAGAAACTTGTGCCGCCCCAGGTAGGACAGAAAGGCGCGCAGGGTATACCGCAGATGTTTAGGCTTTTTCGCGCTGAGCTGCCGGGCCGCCATGGTCCTCCCCTCCTTTCATCTGGGACGTATAGATCTCCTGGTAGATGGGGTCGGAGGCCAGCAGCTGGTCGTGGGTACCGGCGGCGTGGATCCTGCCGTCCTCCAGAATCACGATAAGGTCGGCGTGCATTACCGAGGTAACACGCTGGGCGATGATGAGCTTGGTCACGCCGGTGAGCCCTTCCAGGGCAGAGCGGATTTTGGCCTCTGTGGCGGTATCCACTGCCGAGGTGGAATCGTCAAAAATCAGGATTTTGGGCTTTTTCAGCAGCGCCCTGGCGATGCACAGCCGCTGCTTCTGGCCGCCGGAGACATTGACGCCCCCCTGGCCCAGGTCAGTGTCCAACCCCTTGGGCATCCGGGTCAGGAATTCGTCGGCGCAGGCCGCCCGGCAGGCCGACCACAGCTCCCCCTCTCCGGCGGACGGGTCGCCCCACCGGAGGTTTTCCCCCACAGTGCCGGAAAAGAGCACATTTTTCTGCAGCACGATGGAAACCGCGTCCCGCAGGGTGGTGAGGTCATAGTCCCGTACGTCCACGCCCCCCACCTTCACGCTGCCCTCAGTGACATCGTACAGCCGGGGAATGAGCTGCACCAGGGTGGTCTTGGCCGAGCCGGTGCCCCCCAGAATACCCACCGTCTGCCCGGAGCCAATGTGGAGATTTACCCCGGAGAGGGCGTACTCCCTGGCACCGGCGTGGTACTTGAAGGAGACCCCCTCAAAGTCCACGCTGCCGTCGGCCACCTCTGTCACCGGATCAGGGGGAGCGGTCAGGGCGGGCTCCTCCTCCAGCACCTCCACAATGCGGTGGGCGCTGGCCAGCGACCGGGTGAGCAGCAGAAACACATTGGAAATCAGCATCATGGAGTTCATCACCTGGAGCACGTAGCTGAGAAAGCCGGTCAGCTCCCCCACCAGCAGCTCTCCCCGCAGGATCATCTGCCCGCCGAACCAAAAGATGAGCACAATGCTGGTATACATCACCAGCTGAAAGGCGGGCTGGTTGAGCACCGCCAAGTGGAAGGTGCGCTGGCTGGTGGAGCGCAGCTCCTCATTCACACGCTGGAACTTGTCCTCCTCGTACTCCCCCCGGACAAAGGCCTTCACCGCCCGGATGGCGGTCAGCCCCTCCTGCACCACATTGTTCAGCCCGTCCATGGCCTTCTGGAGGCGGCCATACATGGGGGCCACCTTCCGCACCACCAGAAACAGGATCACCGCCAGCGCGGGGGCGCACACCACAAACACCAGGGCCAGCCTGGGGTTCATCCAGAAGGACAGCCCCAGGCCCATGGCCAGCATGATGGGGCTGCGGACTAGGGGGCGCAGTCCGCCGTTGACGGCGTTCTGGAGCACCGTCACATCGGTGGTCATGCGGGTGACCAGGGAGGAGGATTCAAACCGGTCCAGGTTGGAAAAGGCATAGCGCTGAACCCGCTCAAATTCCGCCTCCCGCACCCGGGCGCCCCAGCCGTAGGCGGCCCGGGCGGCAAACCGGGCGTACAGCAGCCCGGTAACCAGCGCCAGCCCCGCGCAGATCCCCATCTGCACCCCTTTATGGACAATGTAGGAAATGTCCCCGTTGGTAACCCCCACGTCAATCAGATCGGCCATAAACACCGGGATCACCAGCTCAAACACCGTCTCCACAATGATCAGCAGGGCGGCCATCAGCATATCCCGCCGATAGGGACCCAGATATCCAAACAGGCATTTCAGGTCCTTCATGCCTCTTCCCTGCCCTTCAGGTTGCGGTAGGCCCGGCCCAGGTAGTCGGCAAACCGGGCCCGCTCCTCCTGGGAAAATCCGGCCAGCATCTGCTCCTCCATCTCCCGGCAGTAGCCCTGCCACACCTCATAGGCCTCCCGGCCCCGGTCGGTGACCACAATCTCCTCGCACCGGCGGTTGCTCTTGCTGGGCTGCCGCTCCACGAAGCCTCCCCGCTGCATGGAATCCAGCATCCGGGAGATGGCCGCTGGGTCAATCTCGCAGTATTCCGCCAGCTGCCGCTGCCGGCTGGCCCCGTTGCGGAGCAGATAGCCCAGCACCTTGGGCTGGCCCGCCCCCAGACCCAGCTCCCCCAGATGGGGCCGCAGGGCATTGCGCTGGGCGTGAAATGTCCGATAAAGCAGCATATGGAAGGTGCGCTCCATATCCGTTCCTCCTTTGATATGTCAATATTGACCTGTCAATTATAGTCCCTTCTCCCCTCTTGTCAAGTACCTTCCCCCCTTTTCCCCTTGCCAGCGGAGGCGGAACGTGGGATAATGGAAAAAAGCCACAGGAGAAAAGGAGGTCCACGCCATGGAGCCCACAAAAGCCTATCAGCCGGAAAACCTGCACTATCTGAAAATGCTGGCCAGACAGTACCCCAACGTTCAGGCCGCCAGCACCGAGATCATCAACCTCCACGCCATCCGCAACCTGCCCAAGGGCACGGAGCACTTTATCTCTGACGTCCACGGGGAGTATGAGGCCTTTTTACATATCCTCAACTCCGCCTCCGGGGTTGTGCGGGAGAAGCTGGACGACCTGTTCGCCGCCACCGTGTCCAAGGCCGACCTGGATCAGCTGGCCACCCTCATCTACTATCCCCAGGAGAAGCTGGAGGAGATCGAGCGGGAGACCGCCGACATGCGGGAGTGGTACCGCATCACCTTCCACAGGCTCATCGAGGTGTGCCGGCTGGTGAGCTCCAAGTACACCCGCTCCAAGGTCCGCAAGGCCATGCCGCCGGAGTACGCCTACATCATCGACGAAATGATCCACACCCACTACGAGGACAACGACAAGCGGGACTACTACGAAAACATCATCTCCACCATCATCCACATCGACCGGGCCGCCAACTTTCTGGTGGAGCTGTGCGAGCTCATCAAGCGCCTGGCGGTGGACCACCTCCATTTGGTGGGAGATATCTTCGACCGGGGCCCCCGGGCAGATATCATCCTGGACTCCCTGATGAACTACCACAGCGTGGATATCCAGTGGGGCAATCACGACGTACTGTGGATGGGGGCGGCCTCCGGCTCCCGCACCCTGGTGGCCACGGTGCTGGCCAACTCCCTGCGGTACAACAACCTGGAGGTCATCGAGACGGGATACGGCATCTCCCTGCGGCCCCTGTCGGTGTTCGCCAACGAGGTCTATAAGGACTGCGACATCCACCGCTTCCAGGTAAAGCTCAACAGCGAGGACGAGGCCCACTACACCGAGAAGGACAAGCTGCTCTCCGCCCGGATGCACAAGGCCATCACCATCATCCTCTTCAAGCTGGAGGGGCAGAAGATCCTGCGCAACCCCTGTTTCAGCATGTCCGACCGGCTGCTGCTGGACAAGATCGACTACGAACACAAGTGCATCACCATCGGCGGCACCACTTACCCCCTGGAGGACACCGACTTCCCCACCGTGGACCGGGACAACCCCTACGCCCTCACCGAGGAGGAGGACGCCCTCATCAACCAGCTCACCCGCTCCTTCCTCCACAGCGAGAAGCTCCAGCGGCACGTCCGGTTCCTCTACTCCAAGGGCAGCCTGTACAAGGTCTATAACGGCAACCTGCTGTTCCACGGCTGCATCCCCATGACGGAGGAGGGCAAGCTGACCACCTTCTCCATCGGCGGGCAGGAGCTCTCCGGCAAGGCCTTCCTGGACTACGCCGATCTCACCGCCCGGCGGGCCTACTACAGCAAGCCAGGCTCGGAGGAGCGGGAGTTCGGCATGGACTTTCTGTGGTTCTTGTGGGCGGGCCGGAACAGCCCCATCTTTGGCCGGGACCGGATGACCACCTTCGAGCGGCGGCTGATCGCTGACGAGTCCACCTGGACCGAGCCCAAAAACGCCTACTATCAGTTCTACAATGACCCGGCGGTATGCGACGAGCTGCTGAAGGAGTTCGGACTGGAGGGCCCCCACTGCCACATCATCAACGGCCACGTGCCGGTGAAATCCAAAAAGGGCGAGAGCCCCATGAAGGCCGGGGGCAAGCTGCTGGTTATCGACGGCGGGTTCTGCAAGGCCTACCAAAAGACCACCGGCATCGCCGGCTACACCCTGATCTACAACTCCGCCTGCTTCCGGCTGGTATCCCATGAGCCCTTTGTGGGCCGGGCCAACGCCATCCGGGAAAACCAGGATATCGCCTCCACCTCGGTGGTATTCGAGCGGCTGGAGTCCCGGATGAAGATCGCTGGCACCGACGTGGGCCGCCAGCTGCAGGAACAGATTGAGGATCTGACAGCCCTGCTCCAGGCCTTCCGCAACGGCGAGATCATAGAAGATCACAAAGAGTAATTTTTAATCAAAATAATCCAGTTTATTATAAAGCGAGGTCCCCATGAATCAACGTGAAATCGGCGAGCTGCGCCGCCGGCTGAAGCCGGACAAGAATGCCATCACCAAAATCTACGGCTGTTACGTCAACTCCAACAAGCAGGTCATCTCCTACCTGGACGCCTCTCTGGGGGTCATGCCCCAGGACGAGGCGGAGAAGTACCTCACCCTCCTGCGCCGCACCCTCACCGGCCAGCTGCAGAAGAACCTGATCGACATTGTGTTCTCCACCCGGCAGGTGGCGGACAGCGAGGAGCACCGGCTGCTCTCCGCCCTCCGCCAGACCGAGCTGAAGGACGAGCAGGTACGCCGGCAGTTTTACGACCAGGTGATCCAGGCCCTGGACATGGACGAGCGCAACTACCTGATCCTGCTGGCCCACGACACCTACGACGTGCCCTACCGGGGCAGGGACGACCAGGACCAGGCCGACGCCTCCGACCAGGTGTTCTCCTACGTCCTGTGCGCCATCTGTCCGGTGAAGGACAGCAAGGCGGAGCTGGGCTACTTCCCCGGGGAGAACGAGTTCCACAGCCGCTCCGCAGGACAGGTGATGGCCCCGCCGGAGCTGGGCTTCCTGTTCCCCGCCTTCGACAACCGCTCCGCCAATCTCTACAACGCCCTGTACTACACCAGGCAGACCGACCTGATCCATCAGGAGTTTATCGACGCCCTCTTCCGCACCGAGCCCCCCATGTCCGCCGACGAGCAGAAGGAGACCTTCCACACCGCCCTGGCGGAGTCCCTGGATGGGGCGTGCTCCATGGAGGTGGTGCGGGCAGTCCACCAGCAGCTGCGGGACAAGTTGCTCCAGCACAAGGAGGAGCGGGACCCGGAGGCACCCTCCATCTCCCCCAAAGAGGTGGACGCCATCCTGCACAACTGCGGCGTGGAGGAGGAAAAGGTGCAGGCCTTCCACAAAAGCTGCGCCGCCCAGTTCGGGGAGGGGGTACCCCTCAACCCCGCCAACCTGATCAACAGCGGCCGCTTCGAGATCAAGACCGAAAACGCCACCATTCTGATAGACCCGGACTACAGCTATCTGGTGGAGACCCGGAGCATCAACGGCCGCACCTACCTGCTCCTGCCGGCGGACGGCATGGAGGTCAACGGCCTGGCGGTGGACCTGCGGGACCACCAGCCCGGATGACACACAGATTGGGCCCGCCCCGGAGCGAACCGCTCCGGGACGGGCCCTATACGTTTCCTTATATTCTGGGGGTCAGACCGGCCAGACGGCACAGGATGGCCGCCGTCTCGGCCCGGGTAATGCTGCTGCGGCCATTGAAGCGGTGGTCACTGTCGCCCTCCAGGATCCCCGCTTTGTACCACTTATAGATCTCCGTTCCGCCGGGATCGGTGGGGGCCACGTCGGGTATTGTCACCTCGCTGTGGATGGGCTGTTTCTGGCTCTCAGGAACGGCCTTGTCCAGCCAGGCCACCATCTGGAGGCGGCTGGCGGGATTGTTGGCCAGCGTGGAGGACAGCTGGCTGCGGTTAAAGAGGCCCTTTTCCAGACCGTACTGGTAGGCCCCCTGATACCACGGGCCATCGACGGTCTCGGGCACAGTGTTGCCGTAGTACTGAGCGTGGAGCCGGACACAGAGCGCGACCACCTGACTGATGCTGAGGGTTTCGTCGGGGCTGAACCGGCCGTCGCCGGTGCCCCCCATCAGACCAGCCTGGGCGGCCTTTTCCACGTACTGGGCGTACCACGCCCCCTCGGGCACGTCAGTGAAAGAGGGAGCAGTCTGGTCCCCCGGGTTGTCAGGGAGCTCCTGGCCGGAGTCTGACGTGGGATAAGCGGTGACTCCACTCTCATCCAGGACGTAGAAGACGGGAGCGTCGTAGTCGGTGACATACCAGATCACCTTGCCGTCCCGGCAGATGGGCTGGCCGTTGAACAGAGGGGCGTTCTCCACCGTCTGGATCTGGGAGATCGTGCCGTCGGCGCTATACCGGGCGTACTGCAGCGTGCCGTTGTTGTAGAAGTAGCCGTTGTCGCTCTTTTCCGCCACATCCCACAGGATGTACCCACCGTCCAGCCCGGTGGGCACCAGCCGGGGCTGGGAGCCGAACTGAGAGGAGCTGGCGGTGAAGTCAGTCAGCGAGCGGACGGTGGTGCCGCTCTCGGTAAAGTTGTCCTTGGCGGTGTAGGCCAGGTAAATATTGCTCACATCTTTGCCGATAGTGGTGGCAGAGCCCTTGCCGGTGTCGCTGAAAGCCACCAGATAGCCGGTACTGGTCTCTGCCAGGCCGGTGATCTGGGCGCCGGTGGTGTTATCCCCGATGCTGCCGGACCAATTCCGCAGCATCACTTCCTCCGACACAGCATTCCAGTAGGAGCCGTTGGCGGTGATAAATTTGTCGCTGCCCGCCTTGGCGCTGTAGCGCATGAGCACCGCCCCACGGGGATAGGCGTCGCCGTGGTTCAGCGTGACGATATTGGCGCTCTGATCCACCAGGATAAACTGGTTGAAGGAGTGGGACACATAGCCCGCGGAGGAATTGGCCACCCCGAAGAAGGAGTCGGTGATCTCCATGTCCGACTCCCGGACGGAGAAGGTCAGGTTGGCCTGGTGATGCAGGCCGTCGCTGCCGGCGTACATCTCATGGCTGGTATGGATGTACAGATATCCGCCGTACTCGTCCATCCGCAGCGAGCCGGCCTCAAAGGGGATGTAGGTATTGGCACCGTACAGGCTGGCCTGGCCCAGGCGGTTCCACTGCTTGTCATACTTTACCACCCGGATGACCTCGGTGCTGTCGCTCTCCGACGGATTCTCCTGGCCAAAGACACAGAAGTTATAGGTCTCCCCGGCGAAAAAACCACCCCAGAGAGGCAGCTCCAGCTCCATAATGCGGGAGTCCAGCAGACGGAACTGGGGGCTGTAGGTCTGCACAATGAGCTGCTCCGGCCGCATCACTGTGACTTCGCCGGTGTTGGAATTGATCATATTCCAGCCCCGGTCGTGCTCCACCCGCACCAGATTCTCCCCATCCTGATAAAGGTAGGAGTTGACGGGAACGGCCCAGTTGCCGTTGTAGGTGCTGTCGATATTTTTGGTTTCATCCATAGGAGACCCCGCTGCCATCGCCGCCCCGGACAGCAGGGACAGGCCTACCGCCAGAGCCAGGAACAAAGACAATACGCGCTGTTTCATGTTTTTTCCTCCTTCTTTTTTAGGGTATTCGGTGGAAAGAACAGGGCGGCGCTCTGCTGTGTCTCACCGCCCATCCGCTGTTCTTCTATTGTATCCCCTTGCCAGGACAAAAGCAAGAGCCCACAGCTTACAGGGCTTTTTCAACAAATAAAACGCCCCCGGCCAGGGCCGGGGGTGCGTCTGTGTCATTTTGCCTCCTGCTCCATCGGAGCGGGGGTACAAGTCAGCAGGTTCTGCACCCTGGGATTGATCCAGCGGTGTACCGTGCGGGCAATGGCCCCCACCAGCAGGGCGGAAACAAATGTCCCCTCCCGCACGCCGGTGAGCTCCCGGTAGAGAATCAGGCCCAGCACCGCCGCCGAGGCCGCCATGGTCACGTCCACCGCCACCTTGGTCTTGCCGAAGTCGGTGTTCCAGGTGGTGGAGATGGCCTTTACGGTACACTCCCCCGGCAGCATCACCACGTTAGCCGCCATCTCCATGAACACCCCGATGCCCAGCACCGCGCAGCCCACCAGCAGCAGGGCCGCCTTGGCGGGATAGCTCTGGGGATTCAAAAAGCCCAGCAGCGCCATGGACAGGTCGATGAAATAGGAAAAGCCCAGAGAGACCGGTACCTGCAGCCAGAACTGCCTGGGAAAGCGCCTGCGCAGGATCACCAGCTGCAGCACGATCAGCAGCAGGCTGTAATACAGGGTGAACATGCCCAGGGAGGGGGTAAAGCCGATACTCAGCGTGTAGGGAATGCTGGAAATGGGAGAAGTGCCCAGATCCCCTTTGGTGATGAGGGCGATCCCCAGGGAGTTGACAAACAGCCCCACAATGAAAAAGACATACCGGCGCAGCAATTCTCCTCTGTTCATTGCAGCGCCTCCCTGTCCTCCGCCAGCCGGAGGCAGATCCCCAGCAGGCCCTCCATCAGCGCCTCGCCCTGTACCGGACCCAGGGAGGTCAAAACCTCCTCCTCCAGCCGCTCCATGGTGGAACGCACCAGCTTCTGCTTCTCCCAGCCTTCCTCTGTCAGGTAGACGCACAGGGACCGCCGGTCCCCGTCCTGACTGCGGCGCTCAATGAGCCCCTTCTCCTCCATCCGGCCCAGCAGGCCGGTGAGGGTGGCCGGGTCGATCTGACACCCCGCCGCGATCCGCTTCTGGATGCTGCCGTTGTGCTGGCCCAGATAGTCCAGCACCTTGGGCTGGCCCGCCGTCAGCCCCGCCTGGCTCAGCTCCGCCATCACCGCCCGCTGAAACAGTCCCTGGGCGGCCATGAGGAGATAGCGAAAACTTTGATCCATAGGTTCCTCCCGCTTATAATTGATATACAAACTATTTGTATATCAATTATTTTACAGAGGAATTTCCCATTTGTCAAGACCTGTCACAGAGGTTGGATTCTGGTACACAGCCGCTCCAGCAGAGCGGAGTCATGGCTGACGATAAGCAGGCCCAGCTGCCGGGCCTGGGCGGCCTCCAGCAGCACGTTCCAGATCTGGGCCTGGGTGATGGGGTCCAGCATGGCGGTGACCTCGTCGCACAGCAGGTATTTCACCCCGGGGGCCAGGGCCCGGGCGATGCAGAACCGCTGGAGTTCGCCGCCGGAGAGCTCGGCGGGGTACCGCTCCAGCCAGCCGGGCTGGATGTGGAGAGCGTCCAGCAGGGCCTGGTCCACCGGACCGGCCTCATGCACCGAGTCCTTCAGCCGCAGCAGGGGGTCCACTGCCGTCTCCGGGTGCTGCCAGATCATCTGCACCGGACACAGGCCCCGGTACTCCCCCAGTGGCCGGCCGTCCAGCAGCACCTGGCCCTTGGCGGGCCGCTGGTAGCCCGCCAGCAGCTTGCACAGGGTGGTCTTGCCCCGGCCGCTGGGACCGGCCAGCCCCACCCGCTCCCCCGGCTCCACAGTGAGGCTGACATCCTCCAGCACCGTCCCCTTTTTCCGGTAGCGGAAGCTGATGTGTTTGGCCTCCAGGCTCATGGCTTCTCCCCTCCTTCCGGGTACAGGCAGCGCACCTGTCCGCCGTTGACCGTCCGCCAGGGGATGTCCCCGGCGCAGGCGGCGCTCCGGCGGGGGCAGCGGGGGGCAAAGGGACAGCCGCTCCCCTCCTCCCCCGGCCAGGGCTGGGAACCGGGGATAGGCGTAAAGCCATTCTGGGGCAGGGCGTTCCACAGAGCGTTGGTGTAGGGGTGGCGGAGCCGCCCGGCGGCAAAATCCTCCGCTCCGGCCTCCTCCACCGTCTCCCCGGCGTAAAATACCGCCACCTTTTGGGCGATGGTGAGGGCCAGCTCCAGATCGTGGGTGATGAGGAGCACCCCCGCCCCCTGCTGGGCGATCTCCTGAAAGTGGCCCAAGATCCGCCCGGCGGCCCGGGCGTCCAGGCCGGGGGTGGGCTCGTCGGCAATGAGCAGCCTGGGGGACTGGGCGGCGGCGGTGGCGATGAGCACCCGGCGGGCCATGCCGCCGGACAGCTCAAAGGGGTAGCGCTCCTCGGTCTCCGGTCCCAGGCCGTAGCGGGCCAGCACCGCCCGGCTCTGGGTCCTGGCATGGGCATCCCGGCGGCCCCCCCGGAGCTGAGGCCCCACCTTCATCAGGGGATCCAGGTAGGTCACCCCCTGGGGCACCAGCACGATCTCCTTTCCCCGGAGCTGTTCCGCCCGGCGGGGGGTGAGGGGCTCGCCCCGGTAGCGGAGCTCCCCCTCCATATGGCTGTTGTAGGGCAGGATGCCCAGGATGCCGTGGGCCAGCAGGCTCTTGCCCGAGCCGCTGGAGCCCACCACCGCCACCACCTGGCCGGCCTCGATGGTGAGGGAGAGCCGGCGGATCACCGGCAGCACCCGGCGGCGGGTGCCGCCCTGATACTGGGTAAAGGAGATAGACAAATCCTTTACCTCCAACACTGGTTCCATAACGCTCCCTCCTATTCGTGAACGCTGGCCGGGTCCAGCAGGCGGCGCAGTTGGTCCCCCAGCAGAGCAAAGAGCAGCACCACACCCACCAGGGCCAGGCCGGGAAAAACCGCCAGCCACCACTTGCCGGTGGTGAGGTAGCTCATGCTCTCCGACAGGATCACCCCGATGGCGGGCTGCTCCGGCGGCAGGCCGAAACCCAGGAAGGTGACGCTGGCCTCGTGGAGGATGGCGTGGGGAAAGAGGAGCACCAGCCCGGTGAGGAACTGGGGCAGCAGGTGGGGCAGCATATGCCGCCGGAGGACGGCCATCCGGGACAGGCCCAGCTTCTGGGCGGTGAGGATATAGGGGGCTCCCTTGAGCTGGAGCACCTCTCCCCGCACCACCCGGGCCAGGGAGGTCCAGTGGCTGAGAGCCACCCCCGCCACCACGCCGGTAAAACCCTTGCCGAAAGCCAGGGAGATGAGCATGACCAGCAGGATATGGGGAATGCCCATCACCAGGTCGATGACCCAGGAGATGACGCTGTCCGCCCAGCCCCCCAGCAGAGCCGAGCCCGCCCCCAGCAGCAGGGCGATGACCGCACTGACGGCGGCGGTAAGCAGGCCGATGCGGATACTGAGGGAGAGGCCGGTGAGGGTGCGGGAGAGCATATCCCGGCCCATCCAGTCGGTGCCAAAGAGGAACTGGCCGCAGGGGGCCAGATTTTTCCGGGAAAAGTCAGTGACCATGGCCTGATCGGCCAGGGCCACCCCCGCCGCCGTCACCGCGCACAGCAGGGCCAGTGCAAAGAGCAGCAGCGCCAGGGCGGTCTGCCTGCGGTTGAAACCTTTCATGCTTTGGCCGCCCCCCTTCGGATCTTGGGGTCCACCACGCCGTACAACAGGTCGGCGATCAGGTTGCCGCCAAAGACGATGGCGGCGCTCACCACCGTGATGCCCAGCAGCAGGGGCAGGTCGGCCCCCAGTCCGGCGGTGACGGCAGCCTGGCCCAGGCCGGGGTAGGAGAACACCTGCTCCACCAGCACCGAGCCGCCGAAGATCTCGCTGATGGAGGCAAACTGCAGGGTGATGGCGGGCAGGGCCACGTTGCGCAGGCCGTGGCGGAGGACGATGGAGGTTTTGGACTCCCCCCGGGCCCGGGCAAAGAGCACATAGTCCGACTCCAGAATATCAATCATCTTCTCCCGGGTGTGGAGGGCAATGTTGGCCACCCCGGTGATGCTGAGGGTGAGGGCGGGGAGGATGGCGTGGTACAGCCGGTCCCCCAGGGTGACGCTGGCGGCATCCACCCCAATGGGCACCGACAGGCCGATGGGCAGCACCCCCAGCCACACGGCGAAGATCATGAGCAGCACCAGAGCCAGCCAAAAGGTGGGGGTGCTGGAGATAAGCAGGCAGTAGCCCCGGATCACCTTGTCCCCCAGCCTCCCCCGGTTGGCCCCGGCCACCACCCCCAGGGTGAGGCCCAGCACGCCGGAGAGCACCCAGGCAAAGGCCATGAGCCACAGAGAGTTTTGCAGCCGCTGGCCGATGACCCGGCTCACCGGCTGGCGGTAGAGCAAAGAGGTACCCATGTCCCCCCGGACGAAATCCCCCAGCCAGCCCAGATACCGCTGGACCGGGGGATCGTTCACCCCCCAGTAGTCCTCCAGCTTGGCGATCTGCTCCTGGCTCATGGAACCCAGGGCCGCCTGGCCCACGTTGGTCTGGAGGGGATCCAGAGGGGAGGCGGACATGAGCAGGAAGGCCGCCAGGCTGACACCCAGCAGCAGCAGAACCATGCGGATGAGTTTTTTGCCCGTGAACAGCAGGCGGTGCTTCAAGAGAATTCCTTCTTTCCGGTGGGATATCTCAGCTCCAGCTCCACTGGTCCACGTTGTTGACGATGGACCAGCCGTGGCCGTGGGGGTGGATTTTCTGCTCCGCCACCTGGAGGCCGTCCCGCACCCAGTACAGGTGATCCACATTCACCAGCCATACCCAGGGGATGTCCCCCTCCTGGGTGACGCCGGTGGAGCCGTCCCACTGGGCCTTCTGCCACAGCTCATAGGACTCCTCCAGGTCAGAACAGGCCAGAGCCTGATCCATATAGGCGTCCACGGCGGAATTGGCATAGGGGGAGTACTGGGCGGCGCCGGTGTCCCCAATGGTATGATAAATATTGTACAGCTCCATGGGGGTATGAGCCCCCCAGCCCCAGATCAGAGGCTCGGTCTGGGCCCGGTCATAGGCGGTGTCCCAGCCCACCCCCTCGGTGGTGCAGGAGATGCCCAGCTCCCCCAGCTGGTTGGCAAAGTCGGCGCACAGGGCCTGCCGCACCGGGTCGCTGGTGGGATAGAGCAGATTCAGCTGGGCCTTCACCCCGTCCTTCTCCCGGACCCCGTCAGACCCCATGGTCCACCCCGCCTGGTCCAGCAGGGCGGCGGCTCCCTCCGGGTCGTAGGACACTTCGGAGGCCGGATTGTACCAGGGCAGCTGATCGCACACGCTGTAAGCGGGGGTGCCGTAGCCGCCCAGCACGTTGTCGATCATCTCCTGCCGGTCGATGCCAATATTGATTGCCCTCCGCACCAGCACGTCCCCGGTGAGAGTGCCCTCGATCACCGGCAGGTTGAAGCCCCGGTTATCCACGCTCTGATAGGAGGCCAGGGTATAGCCCGCCACGCTCTGGTCAGCGTAGATGGCGGAGGTATAGGCCACGTCGGCCTGTCCGGCCTGCACTGCCAGGAAGGCGGCGTCCTCCTCCATAAAGAGGATGGTCACCCGCTTCAGCTTGGGGGCCTCGCCGTAATAGTCCGGGTTGGCCTCCAGGATCACCTGCTGGCCCTTGTCCCACTGCTTCAGTATGTACCGGCCGGAGCCGATGGGGTTCTGGCCGTAGGTGGCCGGGTCATAGACGTGCTCGGGCACAATGCCCACGATGGCCATGGTATAGGGCCAGATGGAGAAAGGAGTGGCCATGTGGAACACCACGGTGGTGTCGTCCACCGCCTCGGCATGGTCCAGCATGGTGAAGTCGTTCACCGAGCTGGCGGCCTTCACCGTGTTGTAGGTAAAGGCCACATCGGAGGCTGTCAGCGGCTCCCCGTCGGTGAAGCTCACGTCGTCCCGGATTTTTACCGTCCAGGTCAGGCCGTCCTCACTGGCCTGCACGTCGGTGGCCAGGTCATAGCCGATGGTCAGGTCGGTGTTGGTCACCGTCAGGGTGGACTGGATCAAAGGCTCATGGACGTGCTCGCCAGCCCCCCAGCCATAGGCCGGGTCAAAGCCCGCCTCCGGCTCGGAGGTGGTACCCATGGCGATCACCACGCTGTCCTTGTCGCCGGAGGCGGCGGTGGGCGTGGGGGTGGGATCGCCGCCGCAGCCGGTGAGCAGGCCCAGGGTCAGCAGGGCGGAAAGGGTCAGGGATAAAATACGTTTCATGGATACGCCCCCTTACAGCCCCTTGGCCGCTTCCTGCAATACGGTCTGGATGGGCAGACCGTTGGCCCGGGCCAGGGCAGCGGCAGATTCATACTCCGGGGCGGCCTTGCTGACGCCGAAGCCCTGCGCGGTCTTGACCTGGACCGGCCCCCAGGGGGTTTCCACCGTTCTGGAGCCGGGGGTGAGGAAGTATTTGCCGCACCGGCGGACCCGCAGGCCGATGGTGGTGGTCTGCTCCAGCACCGCCCGGGCCAGCTCCGCCTCCTGATCCTCCTCGCACAATACGGTGAGCACATGGCCGGGGCGGCCCTTCTTCATGGTGCCGGGGACGGTATACACGTCCAGCGCGCCCAGCTCCAGCAGCCGGGCGGCGGCAAAGGCCAGGGCCTCGGGGGTCATGTCGTCAATGTTGCACACCAGCTCGGTGATGGAACCGTTGGCGCTCTGGGCGTCCTCCCCCAGGAAGGCCCGGACACAGTTGGCCCGGCCAGCAAAGACCTTGGTGCCCACGCCGCAGCCCACCGCGCTGCCGGACATGGGGGGCATGGGCCCGAAGGACTGGGCGAAGTGGGTGAGGAGCGCCGCGCCGGTGGGGGTACACAGCTCCCCCATCACCTCGCCGCCGTACACCGGCACGCCGGCGAGCAGATTGGCGGTGGCGGGGGCGGGCACCGGCATAATGCCATGGGCGCACTTCACGGTGCCGCTGCCCACATGGACGGGAGAGACCACCACCCGGTCGGGCTGCAGCAGATAGATGGCGTAGCACACGCCGGTGACGTCGGCCACCGCGTCCAGAGCCCCCACCTCATGGTAGTGGACATCTCCCACCGGGCAGCCGTGGGCCTTGGCCTCCGCCCGGGCAATGGCGTCGTACACGGCGCGGGCGTTGGCCTTCACCTCCTCCGGCAGCGCCAGGGCGTCAATGATCTCCGCGATGTGGCCGGGGGTGGCGTGGTGATGGTGGTGCTCATGTTCGTGCTCATGCTTGTGAGCATGGGGATGGTCGTGGTCATGGTCATGGTCATGATGATGGTGATCGTGCCCGTGGTCATGGTCATGGTCATGATGATGGTGATCGTGCCCGTGGTCATGATGATGGTCATGCTCATGCTCGTGGTGGTGATGGTCCTGCTCATGCTTGTGGTGGTCGTGATCGTGCTCCAGTTCCTCCTGGTCGTGGACGGTGACCTTCATATGGGTGCCCGCGATACCGCCGGAGACCCCCGGCGCCGCCTCCACATGGACACCGGGCAGGCCCAGGCCGTTCATGGTTTTGAGAAAGCCCTCCTTGTCCTCCAAAAGCTCATACAGGGCGGACATGAGCATATCCCCCGCCGCCCCCATGTGACACTCAATGTAAAGTGTTTTCACTGTAATCCCTCCATTTGATTGATCATGCTGGCCAGATAACCGGCCCCGAAGCCATTGTCGATATTGACCACGCTGCACCCGGAGGCGCAGGAGTTGAGCATGGCCAGCA
>ERZ1643246.2122-NODE-2122-length-19743-cov-29.791447_pt1 | contig 19743 bp, 20 predicted proteins | sample MGYA00579265_ERZ1643246 | MGnify/ENA primary metagenome ERZ1643246 (study PRJEB29033, sample SAMEA4952261) | chicken gut metagenome | biome: Broiler Chicken; feature: Gastrointestinal Tract; material: Caecum | place: Ireland | collected 2018 | study: Broiler...
GCATTCACTGCACAGACCGTATGAAAACGCAGAGCCTGCGGGCATCCGGCCCATCACGAAGCGATTTTCAATGGCCGGATGCCGTAGCAGTTCAGCTGGCTGAACTGTTACAAAATCCGCGGATCCCCGGTCGTTCGAGTGATCCGAAAAAGGCTTTTGCGGGAGGTGGCTTTCTTTTATGTGTCATCAGCAATATGATATTACTTTCGAGGATCTGAATCCTACTTTTTTGTTTTCTGTGCAGATGGTCCGCCATGCGACGGAACAGCCCCACAGTCATGATTTTATTGAGATTGCGATGATTCTGGACGGTGAAGGCGAGTTTTTCGTGGAAGGCGAGGTTTTTCCGGTGCGCAAGGGAGATTTGGTTCTGCTGAATCCGGGTATGACGCATCAGAGTCGCCGCGTGGACGGTAAGGAACCGGCTACGGAATTTTATGCGGCTTTCACGAATATCCATTTCAGGAATATGGAATATAATCAGATCCGTTTTCCGAAAGGAACCTTCCGTCTTCACCCCAGGGAGAAGACGTTTCTCCATCTGACCAGATTGGCGGAATCCATGGTTATGGAATCCTGCAGCGCACAGCCGGGACGGTATTTTATGCTGAAAGCGTATCTGACGCAGATGATTCTGCTTCTCTACCGGGAGCAGACGGAAGAACGGAAGCCCAAGGCGCAGGGGTATATTTTTGAATCCGCGAATAAAAAATATGTGGTGGAGCAGATCGTGGATTATATGGACCACCATTACAGTGAGAAGATTTCTCTGGATCAGATTGCCCAGAATATGTACCTGAGTCCATTTTACATCTCAAGGATATTCAAGAATGAGGTCGGCGATACGCCGATCAATTATCTGATCAGTCTCCGGATGGAAAAGGCCAGGGATCTTCTGCTGGAAAAAAAGGACTGCAGTATTCAGGAGATTGCTCAGTGTGTGGGATACGACGATGCGTATCATTTCAGCAAACTGTTTAAAAAGCATTATGGGAATTCGCCGTCCAAGTATCGGGCGAAAAAATCATGAAAATCCTTTGAAAACGGCTTTTTTTGTGATATAGTGGAATATTATAAGCAGCGGCAGCAGAAGTTCGGACGGCTGGACCGCTGCCGGCGACAGATTCGAGGAGGAGCTATTATTATGGAAGAAAAAGAAGTGGTATCGAAAAATTTTATTGAACTGGCCATTGAGAAAGACCTGGCGGAAGGTGTTTACGATCATGTCTGCACCCGTTTCCCGCCGGAGCCGAACGGTTATCTGCATATCGGACATGCCAAGGCTATTCTGCTGAGCTATGGAATGGCGAAGAAATACAACGGTGAGTTTCATCTTCGATTTGACGATACAAATCCTACAAAGGAAAAGACAGAGTTTGTGGAGTCGATCAAGGAAGATATCCGCTGGCTGGGCGCTGACTGGAAGGATCACCTGTACTTTGCGTCGAATTATTTTGAGGAGATGTATGAGGCTGCAGTCAAGCTGATCAAAAAAGGGAAGGCCTATGTCTGCGACCTGAGCGCGGAGGAAATCCGTGAATACCGCGGGACTCTGACGGAACCAGGAAAGAACAGCCCTTACCGTAACCGCAGCGTAGAGGAAAACCTGGAACTGTTCGAGCAGATGCGCGCAGGAAAATTCGAGGATGGCAGCCGTGTGCTCCGCGCAAAAATAGATATGGCGTCCCCGAATATCAATATGAGAGATCCGATTCTTTACCGGGTGGCTCACGTTCCGCATCACAATACAGGAGATAAATGGTGCATCTACCCGATGTACGACTTTGCTCATCCCATCGAGGATGCGATTGAGGGAATTACCCATTCCCTGTGTACGCTGGAGTTTGAGGATCACCGTCCGCTGTACGACTGGGTGGTGAGAGAAGTCGGATATGAAAATCCGCCGCGCCAGATTGAGTTCGCAAAAATGTATCTGACCAATGTGGTGACGGGAAAACGTTATATCAAGAAGCTGGTGGAGGACAAGGTGGTAGATGGATGGGATGATCCCAGAATCGCGTCCATCGCCGGACTGCGCCGCCGCGGCTTTACTCCGGAATCCATCCAGATGCTGATTGATCTGTGCGGAATTTCCAAGGCGAACAGCTCTGTGGATTATGCGATGCTTGAGTACTGTATCCGCGAAGATCTGAAAATGAAGAGCCCACGTATGATGGCAATTCTGGATCCGGTGAAGCTGGTGATCGACAACTATCCGGAAGATCAGACGGAGATGCTGGAGGTACCGAACAACCTGGAAAATGAAGCCCTCGGAAGCCGTCAGGTTCCCTTTGGACGGGAGCTGTATATTGAGCGGGAAGACTTTATGGAAATTCCGCCGAGAAAGTACTTCCGTATGTTCCCGGGCAATGAAGTGCGCCTGATGAACGCATATTTTGTCACCTGTACCGGTTGTGAGAAAGATGAAGACGGAAACATCACGGTGATTCATGCGACCTATGATCCGGAAACCAAAGGCGGAAATGCGCCGGACGGAAGAAAGGTCAAGGGAACGATCCACTGGGTGGCGGCGAAGACGGCTGTGAAAGCGGAATGCCGTCTTTATGAAAATCTGATTGATGAGGAAAAAGGCGTGTACAATGAAGACGGTTCCCTGAACCTGAATCCGAATTCCCTGACCGTCAGAAAGGAATGCTGCCTGGAGCCGGCGTTTGCAGGGGCGAAGCCGTATGACCGCTTCCAGTTTGTGCGCAACGGTTATTATTGTGTGGATGCGAAGGATTCCCGCGAGGATGCGCTGGTATTTAACCGCATTGTATCGCTGAAGAGTTCTTTCCGGCTTCCGAAACAGAATCAGTAACAAGGAATGAAAGACCATGACAGAGCTTGCGATTTCCCTGGATCCGCACAGCAAAGTACCGCTGTATGAGCAGATTTACAATTATATCAGAGATGAAATCAGAAAACGGCAGATTCTCCCTGGGGAGCGTCTGCCGTCTTCTCGTGCGCTCAGCAGCTATCTTCAGGTGAGCAGAAGTACGGTGGAACTGGCCTACGAGCAGCTGGTTTCTGAGGGGTACCTGGAGAGTGTTCCATACCGGGGGTATTTTGCATGTGAGATGGAGGAGCTGTATCACATCGAGGGGATGAAACTTAAGGAACAGACCGTAAGGGAAGAGAAAAAGCCCGCATATCGCTGGGATTTTGCAGTCAGCGGAATTGCTCCGGGAGGATTTCCCCATAATGCATGGAAGAAGATTTCCCGGGAGGTGCTGGGCGACGCTTCCCCGGAACTGTTTCAGCTTGGAGATCCGCAGGGAGAGCCGGAGTTTCGGGAGGCGATCGCCAATTATCTTCACCATGCCAGAGGAGTGAACTGCAGTCCCTCCCAGATCGTGGTGGGGGCGGGAAATGATTACCTGCTGATGCTGCTTTCAGTGCTTTTCGGGGAAAAGAAAAAAATCGCGATGGAAAATCCCACGTATCGGAGCGCATATCGCTGCTTTCAGAGCCTCGGCCACACGATCTGTCCGGTTCCTATGGATGATGCGGGAATGGACCGGAAGGCGCTGGAGGTCTCCGGAGCCCAGATCGCTTATGTGATGCCGGCACACCAGTTCCCCGTGGGCACGGTGATGCCGATGAAGCGCCGGCTTTCTCTTCTGGCCTGGGCGGCGAGGGAAGAAGGCCGTTATCTTCTGGAAGACGATTATGACAGTGAATTCCGCTATAAAGGCAAGCCGATTCCGGCGCTCCAGGGCTTCGACAATGCCCAGAGAGTTATTTATCTCGGGACTTTCTCCCGGGCGATTGCCCCGTCGATCCGGGTCAGTTATATGGTATTGCCGGAAAGTCTGATGCCACAGTATCTCCGGAGCGGAAAGAATTTTTCCGCCACCGTGTCGAAAACGGATCAGAAGATTCTGGAAGTGTTTCTGAGGGAGGGATACTTTGAACGTCATCTGAACCGAATGCGCGCGCTGTATAAGACGAAACATGATCTTCTGATGCGTCAGCTGAAAGCGTTCCAGGGGATCTGTACCGTGTCCGGAGAGCATGCAGGCGTTCATGTGCTGCTGAAACTGACTAACGGACTCAGCGGCAGGGAAGCGGTCCGTCTTGCGGCCGGAGCGGGAATCCGTGTATACTGCCTGAAAGACTATTATATCAGAGAGACAGAGACGAGAGACGACACGGTGATGATTGGATATGCGGCAATGCCGGAGGAAGAAATTCCGAAGGCATGCGAAGCGCTGCGGAAAGCCTGGACACATATCGGCTGACATAAAGAGAGGCTGTACGGCAGGATCGGACGTTTCCGATCGACTGCCATACAGCCTCTCTCTGTACATTGCTGCCGTTCGGCAGATGACTGCAGAAAATTATTGCCCGGAGGTTTCGCCGGAAACCTCGCTGTCAGAATCAGAGGAAACCTCTTTTTTTCCGTCGTCAGAATCGGACGGCTCTTCTGCTTTCTGTTCCTCCTCTTTCGGTTCTTTGGAAAGTGTTGTGTAAGTGCGCTCTGTGTAAGATTCCTTACCGTCGGAAGAATCCTGATTTTCGAATTCATCAGTAAAGTCGTCGAAATCTTCATCCAGAGAATCTTTTCCATCTCTCATCTTCAAATATGCCAGCACACCGCCTACGGCAACCACCACAACGGTCAGGCCGCACAGAGTTTTTGCTAATTTCTTTGCCATAATGTCTCCTTTCAGTGTCTGTTTTTCTTGCGTTACCGCCGGATGGCTTCACGGTAACCTTAAAATACAGAATCCTGCATTTGTTATTATGCTCTATTGTAATACTTTTTGAACAAAAAAGAAAGTAGTTTTTCATATTCTTTGTGAAAGATGGTTACAGTTCAGCCAGATCTGTGCTGTTTTTGCGATTTTCAATAGCCGAATGCCGTAACAGAAAGTATTTTTCGGATGATTTGGGAAACACAGTGTGATAAAATGGTAGGGAGGCGGAAGATTATGAAGCGGTTTATGATCTGTGGATTCATACGCCGGGTATGGGGCTGAATACTCTGGATGACAGCAGAGATGGAATCGGGAAGTATCTGAGACGAAATCCGTCTACCTGCTTTGTGGCAGAGGAAGACGGAACGGTGACCGGAGCGCTCATTGCGGGGCATGACGGCAGAAGAGGATATATTTATCATCTGGCTGTGCGGCAGCAGTACAGAAAGCGCGGAATCGGGAAGCGTCTGACAGAGGCTGCGATGGAAGCGCTGGAAAAAGAGGGGATTCATAAAGTGTCCCTGGTTGCATTTAAAAGAAATGACGTCGGAAACGGATTCTGGGAAGCACAGGGATTTTCGGTGCGGGAGGATCTTGTATACCGGAATAAGGAGATTCACGAGCTACAGCGTATGGATACATGATTCAGAGGAAGCGGCGGACAGAGCCGCAGTTTGTGATATGCTGATGAAGGGAAACAGAGGTGGAAGGTATGATAAAAACCTGTATTTTTGATCTTGACGGTACGATTGCGGATACCGTGGAATCCATAGCGCATGCGGGAAACCGGGTTCTGGAACAGTTCGGCCTGGAACCGCGTCCGGTAAAGGATTACAATTATTATGCGGGCAACGGGATCGATCTGGCGCTGAAACGTGCGCTTGCCGATGCCGGAGATGCGGAGGGGAATTACTGGAAACAGGGGATTCCGCTGATACGGAAATATTTTGCAGAGGATCCGCTTTATCATGTCAGGCCGTTTCAGGGAATGCCGGAGACGCTGCAGGAGCTGAAAGCGCAGGGGATTTCACTGGGAGTGTTTACCAACAAGCCCCATGAAGAGGCGATACATGTTGTGCAGGCCCTTTACGGAAAAAGCATGTTTGACAGAATTCAGGGACAGACAGAGGAAATTCCGATGAAACCGGCGCCGGACGGCGCGCTGAAGATTGCCGGTGAGCTTCATGTGAAGCCGGAGGAATGTATGTACTTCGGGGATACCAATACGGACATGCAGACAGGAAGAGCGGCAGGTATGTTTACGGTAGGCGTGACCTGGGGATTCCGCCCGCGGAAAGAACTGGTGGAAAACCATGCGATGGCCCTGATTGATACCCCGGCGGAGATTTTGCAGCTGGTCCGGGAGAAAGGGTCCGGCGCTGTCTGAAATCATGCGAAGATCGTTTCTGCGGGGAGGAATACATCCGCTGTTTCCGGATGAAGAAAGAATATTCGGAAGAGAGAGCAGGTGTTCTGTGTCTGAACGAACGATACAAAAGGAGGAAAAATATGAGCGAGTACAGAGAAGAGTATGTGATGACGTTTCTGAAAAATCAGGGACAGTTGTTTGAAAAACCGGTTGCTGAGACATTTGAGGAAGCGGAGGCATTCCTGGAAGACTGTATGGCGGTGGTTGCAGATTCCCTGAAAGAAGTGAGGGAGTTCCTGGAAGAGGAAGGAATGGATGTGGAAGGGCTGGACGATGCGGCGCTGGAAGGGGAAAGCGAGGTATTTCGTCTGCCTGACGGAAAATATCTGATTGTCGAAGGATAAGACGATAAACGGATAATAAAATCTGAAAATTTTAAATAATATATACAATATTGAAAATATAAAAACAAAAATACAAAAGAAATCAAAATAATGATTGACTAAGCGGGAAAAGTGAGATAAGATATAAATAAGAAAAGCGGAAAGGGGTTGAGCCTATGTTGTACGTGATTGATTTTGTATTGCTGATTGGATGTATCCTGATTTTCAGCGCCGGAATTGTCTGGGCGTTCAGAAGTGAAGATTACAGCAAGAATCCGCTGCATCGGCTGTACTGCCTGCTTTCGATGATGTATCTCAGAATGAGCGATTTTCTGATGAAAGGATATGATGCTCTTCGCGACGGAAAGGAGCAGCTGTACAGCAGGATGTTCGGAAGCGGCAGCGTGCCTCTGACGACCGGCGGAAAAACCTGGAGCGATGAATCCTATATGGCTGGCGGCGGTACAGCAAAGACCTCAGGATTTATGAAGAACAGCCGCTACAACATGAAAGTACTGAAGTAAGTACGGTAAACCGTAACAGCTCAGCCGGCTGAACTGTTACGGAAAAACGGAAAACCTTTTTACAGAGAAAGTCCCCGGCGGGAGTGATTCCCCGGCCGGGGATTTTCCGTGTCTGCCGACAGTTTTTTCAGATTATCGGTCCATTTCCGACTGACGGCCGGTGGAATGGTGTTCACGGATAATGGCGTCAATTTCTTTGCGGTCGCAGGACGGAAGATCTCCGGGAATTGTATTTTTGACAGATCCGGTGGCATTTCCGTACGCAAGAGCTTTGGCGTAGTCTCCCGGATTGGCCAGCAGGCTGTAAAGGACGCCAGAGACATAGGCATCGCCGGAACCGATACGGTCAACGACTTCAATATTATGGTAAGGCTCCTCCTCGTAGAAGGTGTCGTCGGCGGAGCTGTAGATCACGGATCCAAAGGTGTGGATCTTCGGGCTATGTACAATTCTCTGAGTGGAAGCCACGATGGAGATCGGGTATTCTTCCGTGAAGCTTTTCATGATTTCGTGGGCAGATCCCTCTTTCAGGAAGGTAAGGCGGGCAGTGTCCTCCGAACAGAAAAAGATATCCACATAGGGAAGAATCTGCTTGATGCATTCTCTTGCCTCATCGCCGCTCCAGAGATTTCCGCGGAAATTTACGTCAAAGGAAATCAGTGTTCCCTGAGCTTTAAAACGTTTGATCATCTCAATGGCGGTCTCGCGGGTGTTGGGGCTGAGCGCCAGTGTGATACCGCTGGTATGGAAGCAGCGAGTAGAGGAAAACATTTTCTCATCATAATCGTTGATGTGAATTTCCTGGAATGTGGTGTGTGCCCGGTCGTAGACGATACGCGGCTTTCTCGGATATGCGCCGCCTTCATAGTAGTAAACACCCAGCCGCGCATGTCTGTCTGAATCATATACCAGATAGTCGTCGGACACTCCGAGAAAACGAATTCTGTTCTTGATATATGTGCCCAGGTCATTGGCCGGAAGTTTGGAAATCATTCCTGTGTGAAGTCCCAGGAGAGACACGCCGGAAACAACGTTCAGTTCTGCGCCTCCGGCCTTTTTTTCGAAGGTGTCGCCCCGCACAAGACGTTCGTTGATGGGTGGGGAAAGGCGAAGAAGAACTTCTCCCAGAGCAAGGAGATCGAAATCACGCTGGGAAGCGGACAACGTTGCGTCTTCACGGTTCATGGTATTTTCCGATGCCATAAGAATCCTCCTTTCAAATAGGATTGGGGCACTGCCTGAGCAGTACCCCAACTATAATCAAATCATTGTGTGTGAAAGTGAGTCAGCCTCTCCTGGCAGTTGGAGCTGCCGGTCTCACTGAGATGGTAGTATAGAATTATGACAGCTGCGAATGCTGTATACAGCTCACAGAGAGCAGCTTATCTCTGCACACGTCCGGAACCGTCTCCGCCAGCCAGCTTCAGAACCTCATCCATGGAAACCATATTATAGTCGCCTTCGATGGAGTGTTTCAGGCAGGATGCAGCAACAGCAAATTCGATGATTCCCTGAGAATCGTAACCATTCAGTGTAGCTGCGATCAGTCCGCCGCCAAAGCTGTCGCCGCCGCCTACACGGTCAACGATGTGCATTTTATATTTTTTGCTGAAGTAATAATCCGTTCCGTCGTACAGCATACCGGACCAGTTGTTGTCGTTTGCAGACAGGGATTCGCGCAGTGTGATGCAGACTTTTTCGAATCCGAAGCGGTCAGCCAGCTGTTTTGCAACGTCCTTGTATCCTTCGCGGTTGATTTCACCTGCAGTTACGTCGGTATTGGAAGCTTTGATTCCGAATACGTCGGAAGCGTCCTCTTCATTTGCAATACATACGTCAACATATTTGCAGAGCTCGCCCATTACCTGTCCGGCTTTTTCTTTGCTCCACAGTTTGTTTCTGTAGTTCAGGTCGCAGGAAATCTTAACGCCTGCCTCTTTTGCTGCCTTACATGCTTCCAGACAAATTTCTGCAACGTTGTCGCCCAGAGCCGGAGTAATGCCGGTGAAATGGAACCACTCAGCGCCTTCAAAGATTTCTTTCCAGTTGAAATCGGAAGCGTCTGCAGTTGCAATTGCAGAACCTGCACGGTCATAAATGACTTTGGAAGGTCTCTGGGAAGCGCCTTTCTCCAGAAAATAGATACCTACGCGATCGCCGCCGCGGGTGATATAATCGGTATGAACGCCATATCTGCGCAGAGAATTCACGCCGGCCTGTCCGATCTCATGCTTCGGGAGCTTAGTAACGAAGTAGGAATCGAATCCGTAGTTTGCCAGAGAAACGGCTACGTTTGCTTCACCGCCGCCGTAGGTTGCGCCGTAGGAATCTGCCTGTACGAAACGATAATATCCTTCCGGCGCCAGTCTCAACATGATTTCACCAAATGTAACTACTTTCTTTGCCATGATTTGTTTCTCCTTTTACGATTATTTCTTATTTACAAGATGAACTGCGAAGCCGCCGATTTCGTCCTGCAGATAAATAAAGTTCAGTTTTCCGTTCTTATAGGTTGCGCTCTCTTCATCAAATTTATATCCCTGAGACTCCAGGAAATATTTTGCGCGAAGTACACTGTTTGTTCCCACTGCGATATGTCCGTGAGTTCCGCGTACTTTGGATTTCATGACCTCGATCTGTGTTCCTGCAAAAACAGATTTGCTGTGGTTGTCTTTTGACCAGCCGAACAGAGCTTCAAATCCGGATGCAGTCTTGTCAGCTTCCGCTTCGTCCTCAGAATTGATTCCAATATGAAGAACTTCAAAGCCCAGCATCGTCTGTACCGCTTCTCTTGTCATATCTCTGATCTTGTCGAATTCGCCGGCGTTTACCAGCGCTTTGTTTACCATCCAGCTTCCGCCGCAGGCAATGATCTTGTCGAATGCAAGATACTCATTGATATTCTTTGCGTTTATGCCGCCGGTCGGCATAAATTTCATGTTTACATACGGAGCAGCCATTGCTTTGATCATAGCCAGTCCGCCGGCTGCCTCAGCCGGGAAAAATTTTACAACATCCAGACCCAGGGAAAGAGCGGTTTCGATATCGCTCGGATTGCAGGTACCGGGAGTTACCGGGATATTCTTATCCACACAATATTTTACAACTTCCGGATTCAGGCCAGGGCTTACAATGAATTTAGCGCCTGCATTTACCGCACGGTCAACCTGCTCAGTGGTCAGAACAGTTCCGGCGCCGACTAACATGTTCGGATATTTTTCCGTCATGATACGGATGGATTCCTCAGCAGCGGCAGTTCGGAAGGTTACCTCCGCGCACGGAAGCCCGCCTTCGCACAGAGCTTTTGCAAGCGGCTCCGCATCCTCCGGTTTGTCCAGAACTACGACTGGTACGATACCAATTTTCTGAATTTCTTCCAATACAGCATTCATACTTCTCTTCTCCTTTGGCTTTTTTAAAGTTTTACGAGTTTCATAATATGGAACTAAGTTTCACGATGTAATACTTTATGCTTTCATTATACCTCCATACCATCAAAAGTCAAGCAGAAAATAAAATATCTATCGAATATTGGCAACTGTTCAGTCAGCGGAATGATTGCGGCATCCGTCTGTTTTTTTCCTTGTCATGATAATTTTGCTGTGTTAAAATGCGAATATGGAACGATGGAATTCACGGGAAAGCGTGGAAGAATGAATACGGAACAAAACAGAAAATATAGCGGAAAAGAAGCGGAGGAGACAAAAGTTCCCGTGACCGCCGGAACGGAAGACGAGACGCTGCAGGCAGAACATATGGAAGACAGCGACCGGGAGGAAATCCATGAGGGAAAAAATCCGATTCAGGTAGCTGACCGGCTGTTCCTTACGATGGAAGTGCTCGCTCAGAAGGGACCGATGGGACTGATGGAGCTTTCCAATCAGCTGAATCTGCACAAGAGCACGGTTCACCGCCTGCTGAATTCCCTGATTTATATGGGATATGCGAGACAGGATTTCGAATCGGGAAAGTACAGTCTGACCTATAAGCTCCTGGAATTGTCCAATCAGCTGCTGGCTCATGTGGATGTGATCGAGATTGTACGGCCGTATCTGAAGAAACTGATGCGTCAGACCGGTGAGACCGTCCATTTCGTCCAGAAGGATGGAAATTATGCGGTCTATATTGATAAAGTGGAATCGGATCAGAATTCGGTGCGCATGGTATCCAAGGTAGGAAGCCGGATTCCGCTGTACTGCTCCGGCGTTGGAAAAGCGATGGCGGCGCAGATGACAGAAGAGCAGGTGCGCGCAATGTGGGAGAAAAGCCGCATCCGTGCACTGACGCCCCATACGATCGTGGACTACAGCGAATATCTGAAAGCGCTGGAGGAAGTGCGGCGGAAGGGATATGCCCTGGACAATGAAGAAAATGAACTGGGAGTCCGCTGTATTGCCGCAGGCGTGACGGATTACAAAGGACGTCCCAAATATGCGTTCAGCATTTCCGCGCCGGTCAGCAGGATGGATGATCAGCGGGTGGAGGAACTGGCGTATTACGTGTTGAAAATGAAGGATGAGATCGCACGGGAAATCTAGAAAAATTATTGTGTTCCGCTGGCTGAACTGTTGCAAATGATTTGCAGGTTACAGTTCAGCCAGGTCTGTGCGCCGCAGTTTGCGGGATGCGCACTCGGCGAAGGAGAAGTATGAGAAAATGGGAGGAAACAGGCGGAAGCCGGTTGCCTTCCGTTTTTATTTCCGGCGAATGAAAGAAAACGATCAAAAGATCTAATTTTCTGAATTATAGTAGTGCAAAGTGTAAAAAAATAACAATAAAAATCTATTAAATAATCTATTTGATAATTTGTGGCGAATTTCCGGAATGTGTGCTAAAATAAATTTATCAAAAGTGATCGTGATATTCTTTAGAAAGGAGAGGTGATTATGGGTGTTATAACAATTGGCCGACAGTACGGAAGCGATGGCCGAAAAATCGCGCAGGAACTGGCGAACCGTCTCGGATTTCAGTTTTATGACAAAGAATTGATACGTCTGGCAGCGGCAGAGAGCAACATCCCTTATGACGAGCTGGTAAAAGCAGATGAGAAACGTGCACGAATCTGGGCGTATCCGGCAGAAAATGAAATACCTACGGATGATCGCTGGTATTACTCCGTAAACGACATTCTGTACGACACGGAGAAAAAAATTATTACAGAGAAAGCAGAAAAAGAAGACTGTGTGATCGTGGGAAGATGTGCAAACTATATTCTCAGAGGCAGAAGCGACTGCCTGAGCGTATTTGTCTATGCGCCGATGGATTTCCGGATTCGGACAGTCATGGAGCGGGAGTACCTGAGTGAAAAGGAAGCCCGGGCACGAATCAGAAAGATGGATAAGCAGAGAAGATATCATTACAACTATTTTACCGACCGGAACTGGGAGAATATGGATGAGTATGATTTCTGTATCGACAGCAGTAAATGTTCCATCGAAAAGTGTGCGAAGGTGCTTGAAGGTGTATATCATTCGCTGAGAGCATACTAACGGTTCAGACGGCTGTCTTTTTCGACGGAAAGGGGAAGCGAATATGGGTGTGATCACAATTGGAAGGCAGTATGGCAGTAATGGAAGAAGAATTGCCAGGGCTCTGGCGGATCGGATGGGCGTACATTTTTATGATAAGGAACTGATCCGTCTGGCATCCGAGCGCAGCGATATCCCTTACGAAGAGCTGCAGAAGGTAGACGAACAGAGGGCGAATCCCTGGAGATATCCGGTGGATGAAAAAATTCAGATGGAAAACAGGTTCCGTTTTTATCCGATGAACGACATGCTTTTCGATACAGAGAAGAAAATCATTGAGGAGCTGGCTGCCAGAGAGGACTGTGTGATTGTAGGAAGGTGTGCGAACCGTATTCTGAAAGGAATGGACAGTTGTGTCAGTGTATTTGTCTATGCTCCGATGGAGGTACGGGTACAGACGATCATGAAGCGGGCTGCGATCAATGCGAAGGAAGCGCGGAGCCTGATCCGGCGGATTGACAAGCAGCGGGAGTATTATTATAATTATTTTACAGATGGTACCTGGGATGATATGGACGAATACGACTTTTGTCTGGACAGCAGCAGAGTTTCCGTGGAACAGGCGGCGGAAATTCTGGAACATATGTATCATACGATTGTGAAAGATCTTATCTGAAGCAAAAAAATCCCCGCAGCAGGCGGCTGCGGGGATTTTTTTGCTTTTTCGGGCTGTTCCGGATGTCCCCGGAGGCTGCAGAAGTCCTGCCCACTCATCGTTGCAGTTCCGCATAAAAATAATGTTGACGTGTCAACGGGATTGTTGTAAGATAGAAAAGAAATTGGTAGTACCAATTATAATTGATTTCATTATAATTGAAATAAAATAAGGAAAGACTACGGGAAGGAGAGAGGAATCGTTCCGCCTGCGGAACGGTTACCGGAGAGAAGTGTGGAAATTCGAAAGGCAAAGGAGTCGGAGCTGGATCTACTGATGGAAATATACGGGATCGCGCGGGCGTTTATGGTCAGAACGGGCAATCCCGGGCAGTGGAAGGATTCTTATCCGGGAGAAGAGAGAATCCGGGAGGATATTTCCCGGGGGGTCTGTTATGTATGCGTTGAGGACGGAGTGGTCGAGGGCGTGTTTTCTTATCTGCCCGGTCCGGATCCCACATATCAGAGAATTGACGACGGACAATGGCTGAACGAGGAACCCTATGGAGTGGTGCACCGCCTTGCGGGAAGAGGGCATGTCCACGGTGTGGCGGCCTGCTGCCTGGAGTGGGCGTTTGCCCGCTGCGGAAATCTGCGTATTGACACGCACAGAAATAATCATGTGATGCGTCATATTCTGGAGAAAAACGGGTTTGTGTCCTGCGGTACGATCTATGTGGCGGACGGAAGCCCGAGAATTGCCTATCAGAAAACTGCGGAGGACAAAGAGCAGGAAGGGCGGCAGATCCAGACGGACAGCGGGAACCATCAGGAAAAAGAAAGGAATCAGAAAGTAAGGGACAGAGAATCTCAGGATGTGCTGGATTATCTGAAACGGGAGATTCGGCTGGGACATCTGAAGGAAGGCGATCGCCTGCCGACGGAACGCCAGCTCTCAGGCAAGCTGAATGTCAGCAGAACAACCGTCAGAGATGCAATGCGGATTCTTGAGGGAATGGGTGTGCTGGTCAGCCGGCAGGGATCCGGAAATTATCTTTCCGGGGAAATGGAAAAATCCCTGTCAGAAATGCTGGAATTCATGATTCTTCTGCAGGAGATGGATTACCGGACTGTCAATCAGCTGCGGCGGGCAATTGCCCTGTGGAATTACCGCCAGGTGATGGAACATCATACGCCGGAACAGATCGGGGAACTTCAGGAAATTCTGAGGCAGATGAGTCAGAAACCGGAGAAAGAAGCCTGTGATGAAAAGTTTCATAAAAAGCTCCTGGAGTTCGGCGGGAATTCGCTGATGATTCTGATGATGAACGCGTTGTCCGGAACCTGCCGGGAACTGATCCGGAATGCCTTTGCTTCCATGTCGGAAGAAGAGGGGAAAAAGATGGAGCAGAGCCACTGGAATATGCTGGAAGCGCTGGTCGGCGGCCGGATGGAAGAAGGCTGCGAGGCCGTCATGGAGCATTATGATCTGGTGGACCGTGAGATTGAAAAGTGGAAGGAGGGCGTCCGGAGATGAAATACCTGAAGCAGTTTGGGATGATTCTGTTTATTTCTTTTCTCGGGGAAATTCTCCGGGCAGTGATCCCGCTGCCCATTCCGGCCAGCATCTATGGACTGGTGCTGATGCTGACGGCTCTGCTGACAGGCATCCTGCCGCTGGAAAAGGTGCGGGATGCCGGAAAATTTCTTATTGAGATTATGCCGCTGATGTTTATTCCGGCGGCAGTGGGACTGCTGGATTCCTGGAGCGCCCTTCGTCCGATCCTGCAGTCCGTTGCGGTTATCACTGTGGTGACGACCGTCGCTGTGATGGGAGTATCGGGCAGAGTAACGCAGTTTGTGATTCGCAGAGACAGGAGGAAAAAACATGAGTGAACTGTTGGGAGATTCGTTGTTTTTCGGTGTTGCAGTCAGTGTGCTGGCTTATCAGGTGGGGATGCTCGTCAAAAAGAAGTGGAAGCTGGCGGTGTTCAATCCGCTGTTGATTTCCATCATACTGGTAATGGCGGTGCTGCTGATTTTTCATGTGGACTACGAGACGTATAATGAAGGGGCGAAATATCTCAGCTACCTTCTGACGCCGGCGACTGTCTGCCTTGCGATTCCGCTGTATGAGCAGCTGGAACAGCTGAAAAAGAATGTAAAGGCAATTGTCGCCGGGATTCTTTCCGGCGTTGTGACCAGTCTTTGCAGTGTGCTGATTCTGGCGCTTGCCTTCGGGCTGAGTCATGAGGAATACGTAACTCTGCTTCCTAAGTCGATCACAACGGCGATCGGAATGGGTGTGTCGGAGGAGCTGGGGGGAATTGTGACAATCACTGTGGCAGTGATTATCGTCACAGGTGTTCTTGGAAATATCATTGCGGAGCTGGTCTGCAAAATCTTCCGGATCCACGAGCCGGTGGCGCGGGGAATCGCAATCGGAAGCGCCTCCCATGCCATAGGAACCGCCCGCGCGCTGGAAATGGGCGAGGTGGAAGGAGCGATGAGCAGCCTTTCCATAGCGGTTTCAGGGCTGCTGACAGTGATAGGAACTTCCGTGTTTGCAATGTTTCTGTAACTGAATATTTAACGGCGCCCCGCAGGAGTTTTTTGAGAACTCCCGGGGCGCCGCTTTTGTTTCATTATTTGTAACAGTTCAGCTGCTGAACGGTTACCATTATTTTGCCAGAAGCATCATGATCTGATTGCTGCGGTTTACAAATTTTGTCATGGAATCCGGATCAAGCGGTTTGTGGCTGATCATTGCCAGATCATACAGCTGTTCGCAGAACAGAGGCGTATTTTCGCCGTCGCCGTGTTCCAGAACATATTTTACAAGCGGATGTTTTGCGTTCAGAACCAGAGTTTCCTGACCACCGAACATGGACGGATCCATTCCGGTCATTCCGTACATTCTCATCATTTCCTGCATCCGGCGGTTCTCCTCAGAGAGCGTTACCATTGCAGAAATGTTTTCGTCCTTCAGGTTTTCCACTTTGACTTCCAGATCTTTCTTGTCCAGCACTTTGCGGAACAGGTCGGTCAGGGTCTTGGTTGCATCCGTCAGGTCTTCGGAACTTTCTTCTTTCATGTCGCTGGTAAGGTCAGCGTCGATGCGCTGGAATCTTACGTTCTCCTTGATTCGCTCCACATGGGAGATAAACGCGGAATCGATGTTGTGCTTCAGAATCACAGCGTCCATTCCCTGTGCGCGGAACATATTGATATACTGACTCTGCTGGATTTCGTCGGTTACATAGTAGATGGTTGTTTTTTCCGGCTCTTTTGCTTCCTGATCGTTGCTGCTGTCAGCGGAAGCTTCCCCGTTATCCTCGGATGCAGTTTCCTTGCTGCTGTCAGAGGCAGTTTCATCGCTGCTGCCGGAAGCATCTCCATCGGTTTCAGAACTGCCGTTTTCATCCGTTGCCGTGCTGTCCGTCTCCTCGGTCTTCTGATTTTCCTTGATGCAGTCTTCCAGAGTCAGATATTTGCCGTCGATATTTTTGTACAGCATGTAATCCATCATCTTGTCGGAGAATTTTTCATCCTTGATGCAGCCGAATTTCAGGAACGGGTTGATATCATCCCAGAAGTTCTCATAAGTCTCCCGGTCTGTCTTGCACATACCGGAAAGCTTGTCGGCAAATTTCTTCGAAATATAATCAGAAATCTTCTTTACAAATCCGTCGTTCTGCAGAGCGCTTCGTGACACGTTCAGCGGGAAATCCGGGCAGTCGATAACGCCCTTCAGCAGCATCAGATATTCCGGAATAACTTCCTTGATATTATCTGCAATGAATACCTGATTGTTGTAAAGCTTGATGGTTCCTTCGATGGAATCGTACTCTGTGTTGATCCGCGGGAAGTACAGGATACCTTTCAGATTGAACGGATAATCCATATTCAGATGGATCCAGAACAGAGGCTCACGGTAGTCGTTGAAGACTTTGCGGTAAAAATCCTTGTAATCGTCGTCGCTGCACTCGTTGGGATGCCTGGTCCAGAGCGGATGGGTATCGCTCAGGGAAACCGGACGTTTGTTGATCTTTACCTGATTCTTTTCCGGAGAGACTTCTACCTGTTCTTTGGTGCCGTCCTCTTTTTCCTTCTCCTCATATTTCGCGTCTTCGTGGATATGCTCTACCACAACGTCGTCATCGCGAAGATCTTTTTCATCGATGGTCTCATATTCCTGAGGTGCGTTTGCCTTGGAGAGGAAAATTTCCACAGGCATGAAGGAACAGTATTTTTCAATGACTTCTCTTACACGGTATTCGTTGGAGAATTCCAGGCAGTCTTCATTCAGATACAGGGTGATCTCGGTTCCGACAACAGTTCTGTCGCCGTCCTGCATCGTATATTCGGTGCTTCCGTCGCATTCCCAGTGTACCGGAGCAGCACCCTCTTTATAGGAAAGCGTGTCGATGTGGACATCATCTGCAACCATGAATGCAGAATAGAAGCCAAGACCGAAATGACCGATCATCTGATCTGCGTTGGTTTTATCCTTATACTTCTCAAGAAATTCCGTTGCGCCGGAAAAGGCGATCTGAGTAATGTACTCCTCCACCTCGTCGGCGGTCATACCGATACCGTTATCGATAAATTTCAGTGTTTTGTCTTCCGGGTTCACAATGACCTGGATCCGGGCCTTATAGTCCTCCGGAAGTTCATATTCACCCATTCCATCCAGCTTTTTCAGCTTGGTGATTGCATCGCAGCCGTTGGAGATAAGCTCGCGGACAAAGATGTCGTGGTCGGAATACATCCATTTCTTTATTATCGGGAAAATATTATCGCTGTTGATTGACAGATTACCATGTTTTTCTGCCATGATGAGTCACGCTCCTTTTTCTTTTTGTTGATAAGAGTAATAGTAATACTGTGGATGCAAAAAGTCAAGAAAAAATTAGCACTCATATAAAAAGAGTGCTAACAAAATGGCGAAAACTCTGTAAAATCAAGGAGTTTCAGATTTGTTAAGTTTTTATAAAGTCATAAATATGAACAAAGAGTTCCGCGAGCGTAACTCTCGCGCCGAGCGCGGTCGCCTTAGTGTCAAACTACTGCCCCGTGCGAGTGCGCATCCCGCGGAGCGAAACAGGCATTCGTTATCACTGTTCGTCAAAATCGATCTCATGGCTCAGCAGGAAGCGGCGGATGGCGTCGTCAAAAGCATGCTCCAGGGTTTTGTCCATGGTAAATACTTTCAGGGAGACGCCGGTGGTGACCAGGAGTCCCCCGCTGCCGTACTGAATGTTGAGGAAGAGACCTGCGATGTTTTCCGGCTCTACAGGGGCGCCGCAGGATTCGCACAGCGTCCGGGTTCTGTCTTCCGGGAGAAGGAAGATAAAGCGGAAACTGACAGGGGTCCGTTTTCCCCGTATGACAGAATAGCACCAGGATTTGACTCCTGACCAGCGCACATGGGATTTTCCTGCCTCTTTCAGGCGTTCGGCCGTCTCGGAATCGTAAAAATCCGGGTGGAGCGAACCGTCGATGGTAAACGTGACAAATGTCGTAATGGAAATCTCTGAGACGGAAAAGTAATCAAATGTATCCGACAGAAGCAGTTGATTCATAAAGTTTTTCAGATTTTTTATTTTGAATGCGCGCATAGGGTTTCGTTACAGCCAGCCTTTCTTTTTAAAATACCAGATTTCCAGGACCACGATCAGGACACAGAGACCGATAAGGATAAAATAGGCATAGGGATTCTGAAGCTCCGGCATGTTTTTGAAATTCATTCCATACCACCCCGTCAGGAGAGACAGGGGAAAGAAAACGGTGGAAACCACGGTCAGCATCTGCATGGTCTCGTTCTGGCGGATATCCACCTGCGTCTGGTGCATTTCCCTGATCTGCAGAGCATATTCCCGGAGAATCTGGGTATGATCGTAGAGACGGTCAATTCTGCCGGACAGCCGGTGAAAATGGGAGGAAAACTCCTGCGGAAAAAATCCGTTTCCGTTTTCCGAAAGAATTTCACACATATCCATCAGCTGCTGATAATAGGAATGGAAGACAAGAAGCTCCCGTCTGCCCGCCGTCACATTGTTTTTCAGTTCTTTCGGGAGCGTATCGGCGAGGGATTCTTCCATGACGGCCAGACGCTTTTCAAAGTTCTGCAGAAAAGCCATGTCATCCTGAACCAGCGCTTCCAGAAAGGAAAAGAAAAAATGGACCGTATCCCTGGAATCCAGCATTTCCGAGCGGAGCAGGCGGTTCAGAAACTCTGCGGTTTCTCCGTCCTGATCCAGAAAAATCAGCCGTTCCCGTTCCAGATAGTATGCCATGCGCATTCTGCCGTGGAGCGGGGAAGCCTTGTCCGGAATCACCAGAGTGCCGATGACGCAGTCAGACAGCAGTTCCGCCCTGCAGTACTGGAGCTTTTCCGAACCGAGATTCCGTGAGAGAACGGAATAAAACGGAAGATCGGACACCTCTTTTTCTGCATCCTCAAAGGTATAAAGTTCAAGCGTCGGCCGCCCGCCGCAGGAAACCGCTTCCGACAGCTGTGTCATGCCGGACCGCAGATAACAGCGCATAGACAATCTCCTTTCCTATAATGTCAAGCCCTAAATCATTGATTTTTCAGGCTTTTTCTAACTTGTTACCTCATATAAACAGAGCCAAAAG
>ERZ1643246.2127-NODE-2127-length-19691-cov-28.436443_pt1 | contig 19691 bp, 13 predicted proteins | sample MGYA00579265_ERZ1643246 | MGnify/ENA primary metagenome ERZ1643246 (study PRJEB29033, sample SAMEA4952261) | chicken gut metagenome | biome: Broiler Chicken; feature: Gastrointestinal Tract; material: Caecum | place: Ireland | collected 2018 | study: Broiler...
AGAGTACCTGTGTTTTCATTTCACTCTTCCTTCCTGGTATCTAAATAATTGTCCTGAAGTATATTTTATCACTGATCATTCCGGAAAAGTATTTCTGGAATCTTAAAAATTATAAATTCTCTATAAAGCTTCTTACACAAAAGTCTTTACTTTTTTATATGCACATCCATCTGGGTAAATGGCAGCTCAATACCTTCTTCATCAAAAGTCAGTTTGATCTTTTCATTCAGACGCCATCTGGTAGGCCAATAGTCTGCAGAGCCAACCCATGCCCTGAGTCCTAAGACCACACCGTCTGCTGCCAGTTCATCTACAAACACCTGGATCCCATCATCATGCAAGATACTGGCATCCCCATAAAGCATATTTTCCAGAATAACCTTCGCTTTTTTCAGATCCGAACCGTAAGAGATCTGGATCTTCAGATCCAGCTGCCGCTTATCCTGGGCGGTTACATTTACAATACTTGCGCTGGTAAGGGTACCGTTTGGAATAGTGATCCTTTTATTATCCACTGTAGAAAGCGTGGTATAAAACAGATCGATCCTGACTACCGTCCCCTCCTGTTTGTCTGTGTTCTCAATAATATAATCTCCCACCACAAAAGGTTTCAGCAGCAGGATGATCACACCGCCGGCCAGATTGGAAAGTCCGCCCTGGAGGGCCAGGCCAACAGCAACACCGCCGGAAGCTACCAGAGCTGCGATCGATGATTCTTTCACACCGAAGCTGGTAGCAATGGAGATTACCAGAAGGCAATAAAGAGCCGCCTTCACCACGGACGAGACAAACTGGATCACGCCTGTGTCTACGCTTGCCTTTTTCATGGAAAGTACAAGAAATCTGCTGAGTTTCTGGATCAGCTTGCTGGCGATGATATAAACCACGATGGCCAGGATCACCCTGCCTACAAAGGTTCCGATCACAGGAAGCTGTTTTTCCCAGAAAGCCCAGGTAAAATAATGGCGAAAAAAATCACCGATACTCTGAAATTCCAGAGTATCCAATGCATCTGCTAAAAAAATATTCATCTTTCTGCTGTTCCCTTTCTGTTTCCTTCCGCATAGAAAGGGACTATCGCAGAAATTCTTATGCTTTTAAGATATATCCTGCAAAAGCCCCTCTCTGTCTTTCTATTGTTTCTACTGTTTTTTCCTAGTCTTTCTGCTTCTTGTGCCAGTCTTCTTTCCGGAAGGCTTTTTCTCCTCCTGAGATCCCGCCGGCTTCTTTTCAGAAGATCTCTCTTCTGTTTTTTCTCCGCTCTTTTCCGGAGTTTCTGTTTCTTTCCTGGTGGTTTCCAGCTTCTCCGGCTCTTTCTTGCTGGTCTCTATTTTATGAGGTTCTTTTTTACTGGTCTCCAGCTTTTCCGGTTCCTTCTTGCTGGTCTCTATTTTATGAGGCTCCTTTTTACTGGTCTCCAGTTTTTCCGGTTCCTTCTTGCTGGTCTCTATTTTATGAGGCTCCTTTTTACTGGTCTCCAGTTTTTCCGGTTCCTTTTTGCTGGTTTCTATTTTATGAGGTTCTGTCTTACTGGTCTCTAACTTTTCCGGTTCCTTTTTGGAAGTTTCCAGTTTTTTCTGGGTTTCTTTCGGAAGAACGATCTCCTGCGCCTTCTCTGCTTTGACTCTTTCTTCCTCGATCTTCTGCTCCAGCTCTTTCCGAACTTTTGATACCGGTGTCTGGGCCTCTTTGCCACTCTTCTTAGCTGTTTTTTTCGTCTCGTTCTTTGTATAAGAGAAAATCTGTACTGCCAGAGGCGCAACATTGATCACAATGGAATTTTTCCTTTCATCCCATTCTTCCTTCTTGGAAGCCTTTACTCTTGGGTTTCCTACGCCGGTTCCGCCGTAGATCTTGGCGTCGCTGTTGAAGATTTCTTTGTACTTTCCGGGATATGGAACGCCCATCTGATATTTCTCATAAGGAAGCGCTGAAAAATTACATACAACAACCAGAGTACTCTCCTTTTTCTTTCCTCTCCGGATAAAAGTAAGCATGTTTTTCTCTGTTTCCATCACGTTGATCCATTCAAATCCATCAGGATCATAATCCTCTTCAAAGAGAGCCGGCTGTTCTTTATACAGCTTCAGCAGGGCTTTCATATAATCCTGCATTTCCTTGTGATCCTTCTCTTCCAGAAGATTCCAGTCTAACTCTCTTTGTTCTGACCATTCCCGTTCCTGGGCAAATTCCTGTCCCATAAACAGCAGTTTCTTTCCCGGATGGACCATCATATAACCAAGGGCGGCCCGCAGGTTCGCCATCTTCTTTTCCTTATCTCCAGGCATCTTGTTCAGAAGAGAACCTTTTCCATGGACTACCTCATCATGAGACAGACTCAGAAGGAATTTCTCACTGTAGGCATAAATCATACTGAAGGTCAGCTCATCATGAGCTCCGCTTCTGTAGATGGGATCTTTCTTCATATAATCAATAAAGTCGTTCATCCATCCCATATTCCACTTGTAGTCAAAGCCCAGGCCGTCGTCTTCTACTTTGCCTGTGATCTTCGGCCAGGCTGTGGATTCTTCCGCGATAAGCAGGGCATCCGGATGTTTTTTCTTAAAGATCGAGTTCAGATGTTTCAGGAACTCTATGGCTTCCAGATTTTCATTTCCGCCGTAGATATTAGCTACCCATTCTCCGTCATTTTTTCCATAATCCAGGTAAAGCATAGAGGCCACAGCGTCCATACGGATTCCGTCGGCATGATACTTCTCTGCCCAGAACAAAGCGTTGGAGATCAGGAAATTTTTCACCTGAGGACGTCCGTAATTGTAGATCAGGGTTCCCCAATGAGGATGCATACCCTGTCTGGGATCCAGATGCTCGTACAGACATGTGCCGTCAAAATTAGAAAGACCGAAGGTATCTTTGGGGAAGTGAGCCGGCACCCAGTCCAGGATCACGCCGATCCCCTGCTGGTGCATGTAGTCCATAAAGTACATAAAGTCCTCACAGCTTCCATAGCGGCTGGTGGGGGCATAATAACCGGTTACCTGATATCCCCAGGATTCGTCCAGAGGATGTTCCATAACAGGCATCAGTTCCACATGGGTGTATCCCATTTCTTTTACATAATCAGCCAAAAGGGGAGCAATCTCTCTGTAATTATAAAAGAGCCTGCCTTCCTCTTCGGGTTTTCTCCAGGAGCCCAGGTGCATCTCATATACAGCCAGCGGCTTCTTCTCGTCATGGAGCTGTTTTCTGGACTTCATCCATTCTCCGTCATTCCACTGATACTTCTTCAGGTCGGCGACTATAGATGCTGTCTTTGGCCGAAGCTCTGACTCATTTCCGTAAGGATCCGCCTTCAGGTAAACCAGAGAGCCTTTTGCCTTGATCTCGTACTTATATAAAGCCCCTGCCTTCACGCCGGGAATAAACAGTTCAAAAATGCCGGAAACACTGAGACGGTTCATCTGATGACGTCTTCCGTCCCAATGGTTAAAATCGCCTACTACGCTGACACGCATGGCGTTAGGAGCCCACACTGCGAAATAAACGCCGGATACTCCGTGAATGGTCATTGGATGAGCACCTAATTTTTCATAAATATTATAGCAGATCCCGGCGCAGAACTGCTGCTCTTCTTCTACGGAAATCTGTTTTTCAAAGGCGTAGGGATCATAAAATTTCTCTGTAACGCCTTCATCATATACTGCTTCAAATTTATATTTCGGGATCTTGTCCCCGGGGATCAGCACGGCGAAATATCCTGCTTCATCCTGCTGTTCCATCTCATATTCTTCTTTTCCTCTTGTAAGAACTACCTTCACCTGCCGGGCGTCAGGCAGAAAGCACTGGATCAAAATACCCTCGGAGGTCACTCTGGGGCCCAGAAGTTTTTTCGGTTCACTTTCTTCAGAATATACAACGGCCTCTATTTCAGGCCAATCCATCATCTCATATAATTTTTCAGACATAATGCTCCTCCTTTGCTCCATTTTATCATCAAATCCAGGGGTTGTAAAGTTTCAAACTGACGCAGTAAAGAGCACTTCTGTAAAATGTATAAAATTTATTTTTCACAAATAAAAATGTTGTGCATTTTCCACACATAAAGTATAATTAATATAACTTCGCTTATGAAAAATATCTTAACAGCGATTTTACAATCACGAATAAGGAGGTACCAATGCATGCTTGACCAAAGCTACTACGAAAAAGCTGCTGAGATCATTGACCACTATGGACGGAAAGCAAGCTCATTAATCCCCATTATGCAGGAAATCCAGGAAGAATACCGCTATCTTCCAGGAGAGCTGCTCACTTATGTAGCCAAAGAGATCGGCGTGACAGAGGCCAAGGCCTATAGTGTAGCAACCTTTTATGAGAACTTCTCTTTTGAGCCAAAAGGGAAATATATCATCAAGGTCTGTGACGGCACTGCCTGTCATGTGCGTAAATCCATCCCCATTCTGGAGGCTCTGCAGAAAGAACTGGGACTGAGCAGAAAGAAACATACTACAGACGACATGCTGTTCACCGTAGAAACAGTATCCTGTCTGGGCGCCTGCGGACTGGCTCCCACCCTGACCGTTAATAATGAAGTCCATCCTTCCATGACGCCTGAAAAAGCTCTGGAACTGATCACAGAACTGCGAGGTGACAATATATGATAATTGAAAACAGAGATGCTTTATTAAAAGAGAGGGAACTTGCCCAGAAAGAAATCAATTCTTTTGACTGCCGTATCCTGGTATGTGCGGGAACCGGCTGTGTTGCCTCCGGTTCTGAAAAAATCTATGAAAAAATGAAAGAACTGTGCCAGGAAATGCCTGGTGTATCTGTAGAATTTCAGAAAGATGTTCCTCATCTTGGCACTGTAAAGACCGGATGTCAGGGTATCTGCGAATTAGGTCCTCTGGTTCGTATCGAGCCCCTCCATTACCAGTATGTTAAGGTAACGGAAGAAGACTGTCTGGAAATCTTCCAGCGGACAGTGCTGAACCATGAGCCGGTAGAACATCTTTTCTACAAAAAGGGCGGAGAATCTTATGCTTCACCGGACGAGATTCCTTTTATTGCCAAGCAGACCAGGATCGTGCTGGAAAACTGCGGCAAATTCGACGCGGAATCTCTGGACGAATACATAGCTTCCGGCGGATATGACGCTCTGACAAAAGCTCTTTTCGACATGACCCCGGAAGATGTTCTGGAAGAAGTGGACAAGTCTAAATTAAGAGGCCGTGGAGGCGGCGGTTTCCCTGCAGGAAGAAAATGGAAACAGGTAGCGGCTCACAAAGAAGAGCCTGTTCATTACATTGTCTGTAACGGCGACGAAGGAGACCCTGGCGCATTCATGGACGGAAGCGTAATGGAAGGGGATCCCTATCGTCTCATCGAAGGTATGACCATCGGGGCATACGCCACTGCATGTCATGACGGTTATATCTATGTACGTGCTGAATATCCTTTATCTGTAGCCCGTCTTCGCAAGGCCATCCGCCAGGCAGAAGAAAAAGGACTTTTAGGTGACAATATCCTTGGAAGCGGATTTTCTTTCCGTCTTCATATTAACCGGGGAGCCGGCGCCTTTGTATGCGGGGAAGGCTCTGCTCTTACCGCTTCCATCGAAGGCGACAGAGGTATGCCTCGCGTAAAACCGCCAAGAACTGTAGACCATGGTCTCTGGGCAAAACCTACGGTTTTAAATAACGTGGAAACTTTTGCAAATGTTCCCGGTATCATCTTAAAAGGCGCTGACTGGTTCCGCACTATCGGAACAGAAGGAAGCCCGGGAACCAAGACCTTCTCTATTACAGGTGCCATTGAAAACACCGGTCTTATTGAGGTTCCCATGGGTACTACACTCCGTGAGATCATCTATGACATCGGCGGCGGCATCAAAGGAGGCGGCGACTTTAAAGCCATTCAGATCGGCGGTCCCTCCGGAGGATGTCTGACAAAAGAACATCTGGATGTAGGGCTGGATTTTGACAATGTGAAGAAATACAACGCTATCATGGGTTCCGGCGGTCTGGTAGTTATGGATGAAAACACCTGTATGGTGGAAGTTGCCCGTTTCTTCATGAGCTTTACTCAGCGGGAATCCTGCGGAAAATGTGTACCCTGCCGTGAAGGAACCAAACGCATGCTGGAGATCCTGGAACGGATCGTAAACGGCGAAGGAAAGCTGGAAGATCTGGATACCCTGGAAGAACTGGCCTCCATGGTTAAGAATATGGCCCTGTGCGGTCTTGGAAAGAGCGCTCCTCTGCCTGTGATCAGTACTTTAAAGACCTTCCGCAAGGAATATGAAGAACATATCCTGGAACATAAATGTGCGGCTAAGAGCTGTACGGCTATGCGTAAATACATCATCAATCCGGAATTCTGCAAGGGCTGCGGCAAATGTGCCAAGAACTGTCCTGTAGGCGCTATTTCCGGCGTCCGCAAACAGGCTTACCACATTAATCCGGACGTATGTATCAAGTGCGACGCCTGCCGTGAAAACTGTGCATTTGATGCGGTATATGTTGAATATTAGGAGGGAAGATTTATGGGATTTATGACAATAGACGGCAGAAAAGTTGAATTTACAGACGAAAAAAATGTCCTTTCTGTCATTCGCAATGCCGGTATCAATCTGCCTACACTGTGCTATCATTCAGAAGTGTCTACCTTCGGTGCCTGTCGCCTGTGTACCGTAGAAGACGACAGAGGAAGGACTTTTGCTTCCTGTTCCGAAGTGCCACGAGACGGCATGGTGATCTACACCAACTCCGGCAGGATCAAAAAATACAGAAAACTTATTGTAGAGCTGCTCCTCTCCGCCCACTGCCGCGACTGTACCACCTGTGTAAAAAGCGGCGAATGTGTACTCCAGGATCTGGCTCACAGAATGAACATCACCACAGTCCGGTTCCAGAACACCAGAGAGATCCGTCCTCTGGACACCAGCTCCCCTGCTCTGGTCCGTGACCCCAACAAATGCATCCTCTGCGGCGACTGTGTCCGTGCCTGCAGCGAGATCCAGGGCCTGGGTATCCTGGGCTTCGCTTTCCGTGGTACCGACGCTATGGTCATGCCGGCGTTTAATAAGACTTTGGCAGAAACAGACTGTGTAAGCTGCGGTCAGTGCCGGGTTTACTGCCCCACCGGGGCCATCAGCATAAAAACACATATGGATGAAGTATGGGAGGCCATTTCAGATCCGAATACCAGGGTGGTGGCTCAGGTAGCCCCCGCTGTCCGGGTAGCTGTGGGAGACGCCTTCGGACTGGACAAAGGCCACAGTGTTATGGGCAAACTGGTAGCTGTGCTCCACCGTATGGGATTCGATGAAGTATACGACACCGCCTTTGCCGCTGACCTGACCATTATGGAAGAATCCAAGGAATTCCTGGAGCGTCTGGGACAGGGAGATAAGCTTCCGCTGTTCACCTCCTGCTGCCCGGCCTGGGTAAAATTCCTCTGTGATCAATATCCGGAATACAAAGATAATCTTTCTACCTGCCGTTCCCCTCAGGGTATGTTCTCCGCAGTTATGAAAGAATATTACAGAGGCTATGAAAAGAACCAGGGCAAGAAGACCTTTGTGGTTTCTATCATGCCCTGTACGGCCAAGAAAATGGAGATCCTCCGTCCAAACAGTTATACCAAGGGCGAACAGGATACTGACGTAGTCATCACCACTACAGAAGTGATCCGCATGATCCGCAATTCCGGCATTGAGTTTGCCACTCTTGTTCCGGAAGCCTGCGACATGCCTTTCGGCTTCGGTTCCGGCGCCGGGGTGATCTTCGGCGTTACCGGAGGTGTTACTGAGGCTATGCTCCGCCGCTTTGCAGACAAACATGACAAAGCTACCATGGACTCTGTGGCAGAAGCAGGAGCCAGAGGAGATGAGGGTATCAAGGAATTTTCTGTTACCTACAAAGGGATTCCTCTCAACGTCTGCGTAGCCAGCGGTCTGGCCAATGCCCGTACAGTTATGGAAAATATCAAGAGCGGCAAAAAGCACTACCATATCGTAGAGATCATGGCCTGCAGAAGAGGCTGTATCATGGGAGGCGGTCAGCCACCGAGAGCAGGCAACCGTACCAAATCAGCCAGAAGGGACGGCCTGTATCAGGCGGATAACGTGACCAGCATCCGGAAGGCTGATGAAAATCCGTTGATCATCTCCCTTTACGACGGACTGTTAAAAGGCAAAGTACATGAACTTCTCCATGTAGACAGCTATTAAAAATTCTTTTTTTACATAATATAGGAGCAAAGATCCCGGCTTACAGAACCAGGATCTTTGCTCCCATTTCTTTTGCTTCTTCCGGATCATGGGTGACAAAAACTACTGTCCTTCCATGGCCCTCTCTTTTTACATACTCTATGACCTTTTTCTTGGTCTCTATATCAAGCCCTTTAAAAGGCTCATCCATAAACAGAATCTCCCAATCTGCCAGAAGCGCCCTTAATATAGCGGTCCGTCTTTTCATGCCTCCTGAAAGCTCCCGTACCGGCCGGTCTCCCCATTCTTTCAGTTCCAGAGCTTCCAGGCCCTCTTCCATCTTTTTAGAAAACTCACAGCGACCGCTGCTCTTTCTCTCCCGGACCATACGGATATTGGCCCTGGAGCTCAGATTCTCACACAGCCGGTCCTCCTGGAAAACAGCACTTTTCCTTTTCCCTTCCAGCCCCCGGATGATTCCCCTGTCATAGGGCTCCAATCCCAGCAGAATATTCAGCAGAGTCGTCTTTCCCTTTCCGGAAGGCGCCATGATACAGGTAGTTTTTCCCTCAGGGATCACTGCGGAAAAATCCTTCAGCACCTGATTTTCCCCGTATGCTTTGTCCAGATGTTCTATTTGAATGTCCATTGTCAGCTCCTCTCCAGATATCCCACTCCTCTGTCCACCAGGGCCAGAAACAGCCTTTCAAAAACCAGGCTGATCAAAACGATCACTATGGTCCAGGCAAACAGGTCCGGAGTGTTCAGGTAAACTTTTGCCATATACAGCCGCTCTCCTATAGAGCCATCCGGTATGCCGATGACCTCCGCAGCTACCCCGGCTTTCCAGCAAAGGCCCAGAGCTACGCTGCATCCTGCTCTGAAAAAGGGAAGTACCTGGGAAGCGTAAATATACCGGATCCGTCTGGGAAGGGAGATCCGGAACACTTCTGCCATCTCCAGAAGTTTCCTGTCTGTGCTTTCTATGCCGTTGAGCACATTGGTATAAATAACAGGAAATACCATAAGAAAAGAGATCACAACTGAGAGATTCTCCGAAGGCACCCAGATCAGGACCAGGATCACAAAGGAAGCTACGGGAATAGACTTTATGGTCAGCACTGCCGGCTCCAGAAGCTGACGCACCGGGGAAACCCCTGCCGCCAGAGCTCCCAGCAGGATTCCCAAAAGAGCTGCCAGAAGAAATCCTCCCATGATCCTGATAATGGAAAAGGCAATGGAAGACCAGAAATCTGCTGTCACTGCCAGTTCCAGAAGGCGTCTGAGAACAGACACAGGAGATACCAAAAGTATCTCCTGCCCCAAGACCTGGCTCACTCCCTGCCATACCAGCAGCCAGAACGCCACGGCCCATATTTTTATTTTTCTTTTTTTCTTATCTGACCTATCGGCTGTAATAGAAATCATCTCCCGGTACTTCTCCGCCTATAGCCTCCGGATTCTGGCCTCCCAGCACCTCCAGATAACCGGAAAGTTTCTCTTTCATTTCTTCGCCTTCCATAAAGACGATATTACATTCCGGAAGGGCTGTTTTTGCCACTTCTGCAGTAACGATATCATATTTTCCCACCAGTTCTGCGGCATCCTCTGTATTGCTGTTTACATAGTCTACAGATTCCTGATACCTGGTCATAAAATCTTCTACCGCTTCGGGATTTTTCTCTATAAAATCCGTTCTGGCTACTACCACTCCTGTGATCAGAGCGCTGTTATTCTCCTCTGTCTTTTGGGCCTTATCCCACTCTTCCGTAAGATCCAGGGCAGTACGGATAGACGGGTTCTGGGTTTCCGCTGTAGTCACAAAAGGCTGGGGAAGCATGGCAATACCGTTTTCTGAACTGGTGATCGCCGCTACACATTCGGAATGCTCGCTTTTCCATTCGATGGTCACATCCTTCTCCGGATCAATGCCGTTGGCAGACAGCACATATTCCAGGGCATATTCCGGAGTAGATCCTTTGCCGCTGGCGTAAATAGTCTTCCCCCGAAGATCTTCCACAGACTGAACAGTATCCCCGTTCTCCACAATATACAAAACGCCCAGAGTATTCACTGCCAGCACTTCCACCTGTCCCTGGGTCTTATTGTACAGTACAGATGCCAGGTTTGCGGGAACCGCTGCAATATCTGCCTCTCCCTGGACCAGTTTAGGCGTTACCTCATCAGCGGAAGCCGCAATAGAAAAATTATAGTTTTCTGAAGTCACGCTGCCGCTGTCTACCTCATCCATAAATTTTACCATACCCATGGCTGTAGGCCCTTTCAAAGCCATAACATCTACATCCACGGGTTCTGCTTCTGTTTCCTGAGACGGCTGTTCTTCCGCTTCCTGTGTCTCCTCTTCCTGTTCCTGTATCTCAGTTTCCTCTGTCTGAGACTCCTGTCCTCCCAAACAGCCGGTTAAAACAGAAGATGCCATTAAAACACTGAGCAGCACTGCTGCAATTTTCTTTTTCATTTCCTTTTACCTCTTTTCCTTACTATATCCTGTGGATAAACAGACCGCTTCTCAGCTTGGGTTCAAACCATGTAGACTTAGGCGGCATTAATCTTCCAGCGTCTGCCACCTGGATCAGCTCCATCATATCCGTCGGATACAGGGTGAAAGCAGCGCCTCCTTCCAGATCTGCCGCCTCCTCCAGCTCCTGAATCCCCCGGGTCCCGCCTACGAACTGGATCCTGGGATCTTCTTTTGGATCCCGGATCCCCAGGACCGGCTCCAAAAGACAGTCCTGAAGAAGAGATACATCCAGATTTTTTACCGGGTCCGGAGATTTATATTCTTCCTTTATGGTCAGCCGGTACCAGGTTTTCTCTACATACAAACCGAAAGTACCCTTTTTTTCCGGCTTCACAGGGCAGGCTCCTTCCTTTTCTATCTGGAAACATTTTTCCACTTCTTTGAGCAGTTCTTCTCCGGTCTTTCCTCCCAGATCCTTTACCACACGGTTATATTCTACGATCCGCAATTCATCCCATGGGAACAGAACACTGAGAAAATAATTGAAGGATTCTTTTCCTGTATAATCCGGATTTTCTTTTCTTCTCTTTTGGGCGATCTTTACCGCCGCAGCGGCTCTGTGATGTCCGTCCGCCACATAGATACGATCCATTTTTCCAAATAATCTCTGGATCTTCTCGATCACATTTCCTTCATAGACGGCCCAGACCCTGTGACGTACTCCGTCCTCTCCCTGGAAGTTATAATTGGGATGGCTCCGTTTCCGGATATCCAGAAGCCTGCGAAGTTCCGGATCCGGGCAGTGCGCCAGATAGATCGGCCCTGTCTGGGCATGGCAGGCCTCAATATGACGGATACGGTCTGCCTCCTTCTCCGGCCGTGTATTCTCGTGGCACCTGATCACATGATCCAGATAATCGTCCACAGACGCGCAGGCGGCTACGCCGGTCTGCACATGTTCTCCCACACTGAGCTCATAGATGTAGTAACAAGGCTCCATATCCTGACACAGATCTCCTGTATCCACCAGCTTCCAGAGAAGCTCTCCTGCCTTTTCATATACCTGGGGACTGTACATATCCGTCCCTTCCGGAAAATTTGTTTCCGGACGATCCACCCGAAGAAAAGACAGGGGATGCTTCTCGATTTCTTTAACCGCTTCTTCTCTGGTAAAGACATCATAGGGAAGGGCCGCGATCTGGGCCGCCTTTACCGCCTGAGGACGGATAGCCGGAAATGGTTTTACAACTGCCATAAAAACCTCCTAAGTCTTCGTAATTTTCAGCTTTCCAAGGAGCCGGACCGTTTTCAGGATCCTTTTGTGGTTTCTCCTTATAGAATCTGCTATAGTTTTTGCTTTTTTCATCTGTTTCAGTCTTTTTTGAAAAGATGTTGTTTTTTTCATTTTTACCCCATTATTTTACAATACGGACTCTGTATACGCCTTTGATATTTTTCAGAGTATCTGCCACTTCTTTGGAGATCGGGGAAGATACATCGATCATGGTATAGGCGTAGTCTCCTTTACTTTTATTTGTCATGTTAGAGATATTTACTCCCGCGTCACCCAGTGTTTTCGTAAACTGACTGATCATATTGGGAATATTCTTGTGATTGATGGTCACACGGCCTACATCCACACAGGCGCCTGCGTCGCAGTTTGGATAATTGACGGAATTTTTGATATTTCCGTTTTCCAGGTAATCCATGATCTCATGAACTGCCATTACCGCGCAGTTATCCTCGGATTCCTCTGTGGAAGCTCCCAGATGAGGAGTGACCAGAGTGTTCGGCGTGCTTGCTACCAGAGGATTGGCAAAGTCTGTCACATACTTCTTTACCTTTCCTTCTCTTAAAGCTTCTGCAAGAGCTTCCTCATCTACCAGCAGGTCTCTGGCAAAATTCAGAAGGACCACGCCTTCCTTCATCTGAGCGATCTCATCTCTGCCGATCATCCCTCTGGTGCTGTCCATAAGAGGCACATGAATAGTAATATAGTCACAGTCCCGGTAGATCATATTCACATCATTGATATGATGGATACTTCTTGACAGGCTCCAGGCCGCATCTACAGAGATAAAGGGGTCGTAGCCATAAACCTCCATGCCTAAATGCACCGCCGCATTGGCCACCCGGACGCCGATGGCCCCAAGGCCGATGATCCCCAGTTTCTTTCCGCTGATCTCACAGCCTGCAAATTTTTTCTTCTGCTTCTCTGCTTTCTTTGCAATGTCTTCAGAAGCCTCCTGCTGCTCCAGCCATTCAATACCGCCTACGATATCTCTGGAAGCCAGGAGCATGCCTGCGATGACCATTTCCTTTACACCGTTGGCGTTTGCCCCGGGAGTGTTAAAGACAACCACTCCTTTTTTTGCAAGCTCCTCCAGAGGGATATTATTTACTCCCGCTCCGGCTCTTGCCACTGCCACAGTCTTGTCAGAAAGCTCCAGGCTGTGCATATCCGCGCTTCTTACCAGGATAGCGTCTGCCTGTGCAAGATCCTCTGTTTTCTCATATTTTCCCGGAAATTTTCCCAGGCCCACCGGTGAGATGGGATTTAAGCAATGATACTGAAACATGATCAACCATTCTCCTTTTCAAAGTTCTTCATAAAGTTTACCAGGGCTTCCACACCTTCTATAGGCATTGCGTTGTAGATACTTGCCCGCATGCCGCCTACGCTGCGGTGGCCTTTCAGATTTTCCAGACCGGCTTCCTGGGCTTCTTTTACAAATTTAGCGTCAAGATCCTTATTTCCTGTTACAAAAGGCACATTCATCAAAGATCTGTCTTCCGGAACTACCGTTCCCTTAAACAGGCTGCTGGAATCCAGGAAATCATAGAGGATCTTGGCTTTCTTTTCATTGCGTTCTTTCATTGCTGAAAGACCGCCCATTTTTTTCAGCCATTTAAACACTTTGCCGCACATATAGATGCAGTAGCAGTTAGGTGTATTATACATGGAACCTGCATCTGCATGGGTCTTAAAGGTCAGCATGGTAGGAGTTCCGGGAAGGACATCCTCTGTGATCAGATCCTCCCGGATAATGGAAATGACCATTCCCGCAGGACCGATGTTCTTCTGGACTCCGCCGTAAAGGATCCCGTATTTGCTCACATCTACAGGTTCTGACAGGAAGCAGGAAGATACATCTGCCACCAGTGTCTTTCCCTTGGTGTTTGGAAGCTTTTTGAACTTTGTGCCGTAAATGGTATTGTTCTCACAGATATATACGTAATCTGCGTCAGGACTGATAGGAAGATCTGAACAGTCCGGTATATAGGAATAGGTCTTATCTTCAGAAGAGGCGATCTTATTTGCCTTTCCATACTTCTGGGCTTCCTGCCATGCCTTCTTGGCCCACTGGCCTGTAACGATATAATCTGCCACCCGGTTCTTCATAAGATTCATAGGGATCATGGCAAACTGCTGGCTGGCGCCGCCCTGAAGAAACAGTACCTTATAGTTATCCGGAATTTCAAGCAGGTCTCTTAAGTCAGCCTCGGCTTCCTGGATAATGTTTTCAAACATTTTGGAGCGGTGGCTCATCTCCATTACGGACATACCGCATCCTCTGTAATCCAGCATTTCCTCTGCTGCTTCTTTTAACACTTCTTCCGGCAGTACCGCCGGACCTGCTGAAAAGTTATAAACTCTGCTCACGACTCTTTCCTCCTCTTAATTTTGTTTATAAAGAATGAGGTGCCGCAGTCTTCTTTGACTTGCTGCTGCGCCACCTCATATATACGTGCTGTCCTTATTCTAATCCTTTGATATATTTTTGTCAATAAAAACATTTGTCTTTTCCAGAAAGACATTATTGTTCTTTTGTTTTCAGATCCTCTGCATCAAAGGCGTCTTCAATATTAGCTCCCGGGGATACCATAGGGAATACTTTATCATCACTGTCGATGACACAGTCGATAAGAACCGTAGTATTCAGATCAATAGCCTTACGGATAGCCTCTGCCAGGTCTTCTTTCCTGGTGACCCGCATGCCTACCGCGCCCATGGCCTCTGCCAGTTTCACATAATCTACTTTATCCTGGAGAATGGTATTGGAATACCGTTTTTCATAATAAAGGGTCTGCCACTGACGCACCATACCCAGCACCTGGTTATTGATGATCACTTCCACCAAAGCCATATTGTTTCTGGTAGCTGTAGCCAGTTCATTCATATTCATACGGAAGCATCCGTCTCCGGCTACGTTGACCACCACTTTATCCGGATTTCCCATCTTGGCTCCGATGGCTGCGCCCAGGCCGTATCCCATGGTTCCCAAGCCGCCGGAAGACAAAAAGGTTCTGGGGCTCTTAAATTTATAATACTGAGCCGCCCACATCTGGTTCTGTCCTACTTCTGTGGTAATGATGGCATCTCCGTTAGTCTGACGGTACAGCTCCTCGATCACAGCCGGACCTGTAAGGCCCTGGGGATTATAGGTAAGAGGATATTTCACTTTCAGATCCTCGATCTCCTGGATCCACTCCTCATGTTTGGCAGGCTGTACCAGAGGCAGAAGCTGTTTTAAGACTTCTTTTGCGTCTCCGATGATCCGGCAGTCCACCAGAACATTCTTGTTGATCTCCGCTCCGTCCACGTCAATATGAATGATCTTGGCGTTTCTGGCAAAGTTCTTGGCATTACCGATGACACGGTCAGAGAAACGGACACCTATTGCCACCAGAAGGTCACATCTGGTCACTCCCAGGTTGGAAGTTTTGGTTCCATGCATCCCCAGCATACCTGTATAGTAAGGATCCTCTCCAGGGAAAACACCTTTTCCCATAAGGGAATCTGTTACCGGGGACTGGATCTTATAGGCCAGTTCCCGTACCTCTTTCCAGGCGTTAGAGGCCACAGCGCCGCCGCCTACGAAGATAAAAGGCTTTTTCGCTTTGTTGATCATATCTGCCGCTGTCTGAAGATCTTCCTGGGTGATCTCTTTTACAGAAGGCTGGACCGGCTTCGGCTGGACAGGGGTAAACTCTGTCTTATTGGCAGTAACATCTTTGGTAATGTCTACCAGCACAGGGCCAGGTCTTCCTGTCTTTGCGATCTTAAAGGCTCTCCGGATGGTCTTTGCCAGATTAGCCACATCTTTTACAATAAAACTGTGTTTCGTGATAGGCATGACCACTCCTGCAATATCCACCTCCTGGAAGCTGTCTTTTCCCAGAAGGGGCAGGCCAACGTTGCAGGTAATAGCTACAAGGGGGATAGAATCCATGTGGGCTGTGGCGATGCCGGTGACCAGATTGGTGGCCCCCGGACCGCTGGTAGCCATACACACTCCTACCTTTCCTGTAGAACGGGCATAGCCGTCTGCCGCATGGGCTGCTCCCTGCTCATGGGAAGTCAGCACATGATGGATCTCTCCCTGGTGTTTATATAATTCATCATAAATATTCAGGATGGTGCCGCCGGGATAACCGAAAACGGTGTCCACTCCCTGTTCTTTCAGACACTCAATAACAATTTCCGCTCCTGTAAGCTGCATAGAAATCTCCTCCCCTTTTTTTATCTTTTTGGTACCTCCAGTACAGCTCCTCTGTTTCCGCTGGTAACCATAGCCGCATACCGTGCCAGATAACCGGTGGTCACCTTTGGTTCTCTTGGCTGCCATTTTTCTTTTCTCTTCGCCAGTTCTTCTTCTGAAACTGCCAGTTCCAGTTTATGTTCCGGTATATTGATCCGGATCAGATCTCCTTCTTCCACCAGGGCAATAGGACCTCCCACTGCCGCTTCCGGAGAGATATGTCCGATAGAGGCTCCTCTGGAAGCTCCTGAAAATCTTCCGTCGGTGATAAGGGCTACAGATGATCCCAGTCCCATTCCTGCAATAGCAGATGTGGGATTCAGCATTTCTCTCATGCCGGGGCCGCCTTTTGGTCCTTCATAGCGGATCACTACCACGTCGCCGGGAACGATCTTTCCGCCTTTGATAGCAGCAATAGCGTCTTCCTCACAGTCAAAGACTCTGGCAGGTCCCTCATGTACCATCATTTCATCGCATACAGCGCTTTTCTTTACCACGCCTCCGTCCGGAGCCAGGTTTCCGGTAAGAACGGCCAGACCTCCGGTCTGGCTGTAAGGATTGTCAATAGGACGGATAACTTCCGGATTCTTGTTTACACATCCCTTGATATTTTCTCCTACGGTCTTTCCTGTAACTGTCATACAGTCCAGATTCAGAAGATCCTTTTTCGCCAGCTCGTTCATTACTGCGTAGACACCTCCGGCCTCGTTCAGATCCTCAATGTAAGTAGGACCTGCCGGCGCCAGATGGCAGAGATTCGGTGTTTTCTCACTGATCTGGTTTGCGAATGTAATGTCAAAATCCCAGCCGATCTCATGGGCAATAGCCGGCAGATGAAGCATACTGTTGGTTGAACAGCCCAGAGCCATATCCACGGTGAGCGCGTTTAAGATAGCGTCTTTTGTCATAATGTCTCTTGGGCGGATATTCTTCCGGTACATTTCCATAACCTGCATGCCCGCATGTTTTGCCAGTTTGATCCTCTCGGAATAAACTGCCGGAATGGTTCCGTTCCCTTTCAGTCCCATTCCCAGTACTTCTGTCAGACAGTTCATACTGTTGGCTGTATACATTCCGGAACAGGATCCGCAGGTAGGACATACTTTATTTTCAAATTCTTCTACTTCTTCCTCTGTCATGGTTCCTGCGCTGTAGGAGCCTACTGCCTCAAACATGGAAGAAAGACTTCTCTTCTGTCCGTGGACTCTTCCTGCCAGCATCGGACCGCCGCTTACAAATACGGTAGGAACGTTGATCCTGGCCGCAGCCATTAAAAGTCCCGGTACATTCTTGTCACAGTTCGGCACCATGACCAGAGCGTCAAACTGATGAGCCATAGCCATAGCTTCTGTGGAATCTGCGATCAGATCTCTGGTAACCAGTGAGTATTTCATGCCGATATGCCCCATGGCAATACCGTCGCACACAGCGATAGCCGGGAACACGATAGGGGTTCCCCCTGCCATGGCAACTCCCAGTTTTACAGCCTCTACGATCTTATCCAGGTTCATATGTCCCGGTACGATCTCATTATATGAGCTGACAATCCCTACCAGAGGTTTGGATAACTCCTCTTTTGTCAGTCCCAGTGCATTAAATAAAGAACGGTGGGGTGCCTGCTGCATCCCTGTTTTTACTGCGTCACTTCTCATAATCTTCTTTCCTTTCTATGTATATTTCCTATGTCTTATAATGTCGCACATTTTTTCATCTTTATGCTTCAGATCCGGCTATATGCGTTCTGCGATCAGATCTCCCATTTCTTTTGTACCTACCTGTTTCATGCCTTCTGACATGATGTCCACTGTACGGTAGCCTTCTTTCAGCACCTGCTGGACTGCTGCTTCCACTGCGTCTGCTTCTTTGTCCAGATCCAGGGAGAAGCGGAGCATCATAGCTGCGGAAAGGATGGTGGCAATGGGATTTGCGATACCTTTTCCCGCAATGTCCGGAGCAGAACCGTGGCTTGGCTCATAAAGGCCGAATTTCGTCTCATTTAAGCTGGCAGAAGAAAGCATTCCGATAGATCCTGTAACCATACTTGCCTCATCAGACAAAATATCTCCGAACATGTTCTCTGTAAGGATCACATCAAACTGTCCCGGGTTATGTACCAGCTGCATGGCGCAGTTATCTACCAGCATATGCTCCAGGGTAATGTCCGGATAATCTGCCGCCACTTCTTCCACTACTTTTCTCCAGAGTCTGGAGGAATCCAATACATTGGCCTTATCCACACTGGTAACTTTCTTTTTCCTCTTGCCTGCGATCTCAAAAGCTTTCACTGCGATCCGGCGGATCTCATTCTCATCATAAGTCAGGGTGTCGATGGCCTTTCTCACACCGTTTTCCTCTACAGTCTTTCTCTCTCCGAAATAAAGGCCTCCGGTCAGTTCCCGGACAATGATCATGTCAAAGCCGTCCCCGATCACTTCTTCCTTTAAAGGGCAGGCTCCCTTTAATTCATTATATAAATAAGCGGGACGAAGATTCGCAAAAAGATTCAGCGCTTTCCGGATTGCTAAAAGTCCTGCCTCCGGTCTCTTGGAAGGCTCCAGCTGATACCAGGGAGAAGTCTTGGCGTCTCCTCCGATAGAACCCATCAGCACTGCGTCAGAGCTTTTTGCAGTGTCAATGGCTTCCTGGGTAAGAGGCACTCCACAGGCGTCAATAGACGCTCCTCCCAGAAGCACTTCCTCATAGTTGAATTTATGTCCGTATTTTTCACAGACCTTATCTAATATTTTCTTAGCCTCTCCAACGATCTCCGGACCAATACCATCCCCGGGGATCAGGGAAATCTTATATTCCATATCTATAGTCTCCTTTCCTGTCCTTACATTCTGATTCAGTCAGTTTTCACAGTGTAATTAGTAATATGATAATCCTTTTCTATCCACAATTCAAGTCATAATAGGATAACCGGCTATGCCTTTTCGTTATATCTTCCATTCTTTCCGAAGGCTTTCCCCGGCATTTATAGTTTTTTATCAGACTTTAGAAATCCTTTATTTTCCAGACACAAGACCGTCACAATTATCCTCTATACTCGTAAGTGTTCAGAAAGAAGACAGCGGCTGCACAGTCAGAAGCTGATGCGGCCGCCGGGCTTCGCCTAAGAATTCTCCTGCTTTACCGGCAGGTTTATATATAATATTTTTTCTCCTTTCTTTCCCAAACGCGGGGTTTTCCCCCTTTGGGAATTTTTTTGCGATAAATCCGGAACAGGTGTCCCTTTCCTTGCTCAGCCTGCGCTCCTTTGAGCCTCAGATCTCAAAGGCTGCTCGGCAAATTCGCAGAAAAGGGACACCTGTTCCCGTCTTTCTGTCAAGTGGAAAATCTTAAGAATCTGTAGAAAAGATCTCGCAGGTCCGGGCGCAGGCGGCGGGGGTTCCGGCGCAGCCTCCCAGAGCGCTTTCCCGCAGTTCAAAGGGAAGGCTTCTTCCCACATGATACATGGCTTCTGCCATCTGGTCAAAAGGAATTACCTGGG
>ERZ1643246.2130-NODE-2130-length-19669-cov-10.812073_pt1 | contig 19669 bp, 15 predicted proteins | sample MGYA00579265_ERZ1643246 | MGnify/ENA primary metagenome ERZ1643246 (study PRJEB29033, sample SAMEA4952261) | chicken gut metagenome | biome: Broiler Chicken; feature: Gastrointestinal Tract; material: Caecum | place: Ireland | collected 2018 | study: Broiler...
CGATCTACTGGCCGATCTTCCTGATGGCTTTGGGTCTTCCGCTGCCGAAGCAGGTATTCGGACATCCGTGGCTTCTGCAGGGCGATGGCAAGATGAGCAAGTCCAAGGGAAATGTACTCTACGCAGACGAACTGGTTGATTTCTTCGGCGTGGATGCGGTGCGTTATTTCGTGCTCCATGAAATGCCGTTTGAGAACGACGGTGTGATCACATGGGAACTCATGGTTGAGCGTCTCAATTCCGACCTTGCAAATACACTGGGCAACCTTGTGAACCGTACCATTTCCATGACAAATAAGTACTTTGGAGGCACAGTGACAGACAAAGGTGTCGCAGAGGATGTAGATGCAGATCTTAAGGCTGTCATTGAGAATACACCGAAAGCCGTAGATGAGAAGATGGACGGCCTGAGAGTTGCTGATGCCATCACTGAGATCTTCAATCTCTTTAAGCGCTGTAATAAATATATCGATGAGACAATGCCGTGGGCGCTTGCAAAAGACGAGGCGAAGAAAGACCGTCTGGAGACTGTGCTGTGGAATCTGATCCAGGGTATTTCCGCAGGAGCAGAGCTTCTTGAATCCTTCATGCCGTCAACGAGCAGGAAGATTCTCGAGCAGCTGGGCGGCGGCCATGTGACAGATAAGCCGGAGATCCTGTTCCAGAGACTTGACCTTGAGGAAGTTATGAAGAAGGTTGAGGAGCTTCATCCGCATCAGGAAGAAGCTGAAGAAGGTTCTGCGGACAGCGATGCAAAAGAGGAAGAAGTTATTGACATTGAGCCGAAGGAAGAGATCACATTTGACCAGTTCGGTGCAATGCAGTTCCAGGTGGGCGAGATCATCGCGTGCGAGGAAGTGAAGAAGTCAAAGAAACTTCTCTGCTCCCAGGTGAAGATCGGAAGCCAGGTAAAACAGATCGTGTCAGGCATCAAGGCTCACTATACACCGGAAGAGATGGTGGGCAAGAAAGTTATGGTGCTTGTAAATCTGAAACCGGCTAAGCTGGCAGGAGTGCTTTCTGAAGGAATGCTTCTGTGTGCGGAAGATGCGGACGGCAATCTGTCGCTCATGGTGCCGGAGAAAGATATGCCGGCAGGAGCGGAGATCTGCTAGTTCTGTAATAAATAATAGATAAAAGTAAAACAGGAAGAAATCTGTAAATGGGTTTCTTCCTGTTTTGAATTAACCGGAATTTCTCCGGCTGTGTGATTTTTTATGATACATCAGGCGTCGCTGCGCAGTTTATGAAGCAGCCGCGTATTGGCCTCCGGCATCATGATGCAGAAACGGACATATTCGCCCTCCAGACACTGGAAGGACGAGCAGTCCCGGATCATCAGGCCTGCCCTGATACACCGCTCAAAAACGTCGAAAGAGGTGACGTTTTCTTTTATGATTTTTACGAGCAGGAAATTAGCGTATGGCTTATAGGTTTTATATTCCGGCATCTGTGATACCGCCTGATACATTCTCTCCCGCTCAGACAGGATGAGTTCTCTTGTACGGCGGATATATTCCTGATCCTTGAACATTTCTTCCCCGGCAAATGCGCCGATACTGTTCAGCGACCACGGGATCTGCTTTTCTTTCATATTTCTGAGAAATTCCTCATTGCCTGTGATTCCATATCCGAAGCGCATCCCCGGCGCTGCAAAGAATTTGGATACGCCGCGCAGAACCATCAGGTTGGAATACTTCCGGGTAAACGGAACCGCTGTCACTTCCTCGATATCCGGAGCAAATTCCACATATGTTTCATCGATCATGACAAAGATACTGTTTTCAGAGCAGAACGAGAGAAGCCGTTCCATATCTTCACGCAGGATTGCGGAAGAAGTCGGGTTATTCGGGTTGCAGAGGATGAGAAAATCATAGCCGTCTTTCAGTACCCGGCAGAGATCTTCCACATCCAGCTGAAAGTTATCCTCTTCTCTCAGATGATAGTATTCCTGGGAGCTTCCGGAGAAGGAGAGCTCTCTGGAATATTCGGAGTAGGTGGGACCGAGGATAAGAGTGCGCCGGGGAGCGAGCGTCTCGATCAGCAGAGAGATCAGCTCACTGGAACCGTTCCCGGGCAGGATGTATTCCGCCGGGATGTGGCAGTATCCGGAGACTGTATCTCGCAGCGCAGTGTACTCCCGATCCGGGTAGGATGAGAGCAGATCCAGATGTCCGGCGATAGCTGCCCTGACATTCTCTGACAATCCGAGCGGGTTGACGTTGGCCCCGAAGTTGGTAATATCTCCTTTTTTCAAATGGTAATATTCACAGATCTTTTCGATGTCGCTTCCATGGAAGACCGGTCTGGTATTCATATCTGTACTCCTTGAATTCCTAGCGTCAGTGTACAAGGGGACAATACGGTCGTTGAAGGGCTGATTTGGGCTCCTTCTGCGTTACTTTCCCTCCGCGTACGTCTCTGTACGCGTCGATCAAGTGCCTTGAAGGGGTCCAAATCAGCACCTTCACGACTCGAAGACCCCAACCGCAGGAATTTCGGTGATTTTCAAGGCAGACGATAGAGGCGTACTGGACGTACGCCGATTGAGGATAACACAGAAAATCGCCGAAATTACGCGGTTTGGAGCGTGTTGCCCCTTGTACACTGACGCTATCCTTCCCGCAGGGGGAAGGACGACGTGTTTTTTACGTTTTTGCCGCTGAAGTGACTGTCAAAGCGTCTCGAACAGGATTCCCAGTGTGTTCGGCCCGCAGTGACAGGAAATAGTGCAGCTTGCCTTTGTTATATGGATTTCCTTGAAGCGCATGGTATCTTCTACGGTCTTCTTCACAAGAGCTATGTACTCCTCCGGGATACCGGAATGAGTGATGAACAGCAGATCCGAGTTGATATTGGGGTAGCGCGAAAGTTCGTCTTTTACATATTTGACAAGTACCTTGTCCAGCGAGCCGCGGTATTTCTTCCCGACAGCCATACTGCCGTCGCTGTTGTCCACCTGAATACACGGCTTAAGCTTCAGCATATTTGCTCCGAAAGCAGCTAGAGATGAGCAGCGGCCGCCGGCGCTGAGAAATGTAAGTGTATCGAGGATAAAACTTGCATGGCGTTTGGAAATACCGTCCCGGAGCTTTTCGGCAATTGTCCCGGCGTCCATACCTTCTGCGATCATTTTTCCGGCGGCAACCACAGTAAGACCGGTACCGGTAGAGAGATTGCAGCTGTCTATGACGTGGACGTGTCCCAGTTCCTGTGCGGCGATGCAGCAGTTCTGGTAAGAACTGGAAAGCGCGTGGCCGAGGTTGACATGAATGACCTCGTACCCTTGTTCAACCCACGGGCGGAAATGATCGATATATTCCTGAACATTTACCGCGGAGGTTTTCGGAAGTACTTTGTGGTCGTAGTACTCCTGATAGATCTCTTCCGGCGTGATAGTGACATTGTCCAGATAGTCTTTTTCGTTCAGGTTGATGTGAAGCGGAAAATAGTTGACGTGATAGCGTTCTTTTAATTCTTCATCCAGATCACAGGTGCTGTCTGCGCTCAGGATAATCTTCTGTGATGTGAGTGTGTCAGACATTGTTATTCCTCCATGTGTGTGAATTCCGGCTGATTGAATGTATCAGTTTTCCGGGGGAGCGGATCTATGATCCGAACAATACAATTATACCATGGTTTTCGCGGTTAGAAAGATGGAATGCTGATGTTTTGCAGTAAATATATTGACTTTTTAAAATTTATATACTATATTATTAAAAACTTAACTATTAAGTTTTAAACTACGTCGGTTTCATACCGGCGATATTGTGATATAAAGAGGTGAGCAGTAGTGAAATGTCAGTTTTGTAATAAAGAGAGGGTAGACAGAGTTTTCTACATAAATTGGATGGGTACAGTTTATCAGGTGCCGGTCTGCGCGGACTGTCTTCAGAAGATGTGGAATCAGGCTGCTGCGTCCGGAAAAGCGGAGGAATTTAAAAACTATACGGGCTGGTGGCCGGGCAAACAGGATCCGAGACATATGGGGGATCGTGCTTTCCCGGAAACAGCAGTTCCCGGTTTGATTAAAAGACGCCGGCTTGCTGCTTTGAAGATACAGCTTGAAGAGGCAGCCGAGACAGAAAATTATGAGGAGGCTGCGAAACTGCGCGATGACATAGCTGTGATCGAAAAGGAGGTGTGCGCCCATGGAAATTAATCTGAATATGTTCAGCCGGCGGTCTATGAAAGTGTTTCAGTCGGCGCTTCGGTTTGTCACGCATATGGAACACGGTTTTATCGGGAGCGAGCATCTCTTGTGGGCGCTGGCCTCTGACAGCGGGGCAGCAGGAAGCGCGCTCAGACACAGCGGTCTGGATCAGAAACTGATTGAGGAATACCTGCACCAGTATGATTTTGACGCCCAAGCCGGCGGGAATTTTCAGGCGGTGCAGATTTCTGAGGAGGCGGAGCAGGTACTGCACATTGCCGAACGGCGCGCCAGATCCGGGGGACATCGGCAGACCGAGCCGGAAGATCTGCTGACTGGTATACTGGATGCGGGCGACTGTGCTGCTTCCCAGCTTATTATGTCTCTGAAGGCAGACCCGGAGGAGATAAGAAAAGATCTGGATCATCCGCGAACACCGGCCCTTGCCCGAAATATTTCACCCGGGGATGCGGTGACAGGGCATCCTGTACAAAAACGGAATATATCAGGCAATAATTCAACAGAGGGAGCGGCGGAAGAATATATGCAGGATGGACAGGAGGATGAAGAAGAGAGTATATCCGCACTGGAAAAGTTCGGCACCGATATGACGCAGAAAGCCGTAGAGAATGTCTACGATCCTGTAATCGGCCGCGAGGATGTGCTGGATCGGGTGATCCAGATCCTGTCCAGAAGGACTAAGAATAACCCGGTTCTGACAGGGGAACCCGGAGTGGGCAAAACAGCTGTGGCGGAAGGGCTCGCACAGCGTATTGCAGACGGCAGAGTTCCGGCAAATCTGAAGAACAGACGAATCATTTCCATGGATCTTGTGGGGATGCTTTCGGGAGCCAGATTCCGCGGCGATTTCGAAGAAAGGATTAAGACATTCCTGGAGGAAGCGGAAGCAGAGGGAAATATCATCCTTTTTATAGACGAATTACATATGATTATGGGAGCGGGTGCAGGCGCCAGCGAGACAATGGATGCGGCAAACATTCTGAAACCGATTCTTGCAAGGGGCGGACTTCAGGTGATCGGAGCGACAACACGGAAGGAATACCGCCGTCATATCGAGAAGGACGCCGCGTTTGAACGCAGATTTCAGCCTGTGACAGTGGAGGAGCCGGATCAGGAGGATGCGGTGGAGATCCTGATGGGGCTGAAAGGCAGATATGAAGCCTATCATGGAATTACCATTACTGAAGATGCAGTGAGAGCAGCGGTAAGTCTCTCATCCAGATACATACAGGACAGATTCCTGCCGGATAAGGCGGTAGACCTGATGGATGAAGCCGCTTCTCGTATCAAGACACGGGCGCTGTCAACACCGTCATGGCTGCTGGAACTGGAGGATGAGGTCAGACGGCTCGGAAGAGAAAAGAAGAAAGCGGCTGATGCGCAGGAGTATGAGAAGGCGGCGGTTCTGCGTGACAGCCAGAATGCTCTTGTAAAAGAACTGGCTGAGAAACAGGCCGGTTGGCAGAAGCAGCAGCGCGGATGTGTGGATGCAGAAGATATCGCGGAAGTTGTATCTGCATGGACGAAGATTCCGGTGACGATGCTGACCGAAGATGAGACGAGGCAGCTGCGCACGCTGGAATCCTCGCTTCACAAGAGAGTGACAGGACAGGATGATGCTGTCTGTGCCGTGGCCCGGGCAATCCGGCGTGGCAGGACTGGCGTGGCAGATCCGGAACGCCCAGTCGGCTCGTTCCTGTTTCTGGGGCCCACCGGTGTGGGAAAGACAGAACTGTGCCGTGCGATGGCCGAAGTTCTTTTCCATGATGAAAATGCGATGATCCGGCTTGATATGTCGGAGTATATGGAACAGTATACCGTGTCGAAGCTGATCGGCTCTCCGCCCGGATACGTGGGATATGATGAAGGCGGACAGCTGACCGAGATGGTGCGCAGGAAACCATACAGTATTATTCTTTTGGATGAGGTTGAAAAGGCGCATCCTGATGTGTGGAATACACTTCTGCAGATTCTGGATGACGGCCGTCTGACGGATGCCCAGGGGCGGACGGTCAGCTTTAAGAATACAATCATTGTGATGACTTCAAATATAGGGGCGCGGGAGATTACAGGCAAGAGTTCTCTCGGATTTGCGAGAAATGAGGAGAGCGAAGAAGAACGCCGTGAAGAGAACATCCGCAGCCGTGTCATGGAGGCAGTGAAGATGACGTTCCGCCCTGAGTTTATCAACCGCCTTGACGAAGTGATCGTATTCCATCCTCTGAAACAGGAAGATGTTAAAAAGATTGCAGAAATTCAGATTTCCAGACTGACAGAGCGAATGAAGAAACAGGGGGTTCCTATGCACGTGGAAGAGAGTGCTGTGGAGCTGCTTGCAGAGAAAGGATATGATCCTGCATTCGGCGCAAGGCCGTTGAAACGGACGATTCAGTCTATGCTGCAGAATGCGGTGGCAGACAGAATCCTTGAAGGAAAGCCGGGAGAGAATGAAGTGCTCACGGTGTCTGCTGACGGGGATACGATCAAAGTAGTACGGCAGTCTCTGGATAGAGAAAAGAAAGTGTATGCGCTTCCTTGAATTGATGGCTGCGGAGGTATACAGGTTATAACAGGAAAAGAACGGGGCTGACGGCATTTTTGCTGTCAGTCCCGTTCTTTGTCTATCGTAACGCTGTTCGTTTTTTACCCCTGTTCTTTGCTCATTGCCACGTAAAGCGCATCCAGATCATGCATCAGCCCGAGCAGCTGGCGCATATTATCTTCTCCGAAACGTGTGAGGAGCTCAGCCCAGATCTCATCGTATTTTTTCTTCGATTGTTCGGCGGCGGCTTTCCCTTCCGGAGTCGCGCTGATCGATACCTTGCGCCGGTCTTTCGGATCGATTTCACGGGTAATATAATTTTTCTTTTCGAGAGTGTTTAATATGTAGGAGATGGCAGGTTTTGAGATATTGAGTTTCTTCTGCATCTTCGGAACATCCAGATTCATGCACGGACATTCCCGGCAGCAGGTTCCGGCGATGCTCTGCAGTATCACCATCTCGTTCATCTGCATTTCACACGTAGAAGACAGTGCGGATTCCAGTTTTCTGAAATGTACGATCGAAGTAAAAAACTCTTCTCTTAATTCACTGCTCATGATTAACTCCTTAATTAGTAAAACTTTAATAAATTATACATCAGAAGGGCTGGTATTTCAAGGAAAAGGAAAGTTTTCATTTTATACTTGACTTTGACGCAGCGTCAATATCTATAATTAAAATCAGAACGGATCCCGTTCGGGCGGAATCACAGAATTCCGACGGATGGGGAACCGGAACAGATCAGGAGGATAAGTCGATGTACAGTATCAAAGAACTTTCGGATATGGCGGGAGTGAGTGCACGCACTCTGCGCTGGTATGACAAGATCGGCTTGTTAAAGCCGGCTTCTGTAAATGATGCAGGATACAGATTCTACGGAGAACGGGAAGTCGATCTGCTGCAGCAGATTCTGTTCTACAGGGAACGGGGTGTGGAGCTTAAAAAGATCCGGAGCATTATTTATGAAGAGGAATTTGATATCATGGCAGCCATGGAGGAACATCTCCGTGAGCTCGAGGAGCAGAAAGACCGCATTGACGCGCTGATCAGGCTGGTACGCCGTTCTGTTATGTCTATGAAAGGAGAGGATAAGATGAGTGATGCAGAAAAGTTTATGGCATTTAAGGAAAATATAGTAAAGAAACATGAAGAAATGTACGGTGCGGAAGCGCGCAGAAAATACGGAAGCAAAGATGTGGACGATGCGCAGCAGAAAATGCTCAATATGACAGAGGCGGATTATGAGAGGTTCCAGAATCTGGGTGAAGAGATTCGCAGGCGGCTGGAAGATGCTGTACAGAATGGTATCAGCCCGGACAGTGAAGAGGCGGGACGCATTGTCGCGCTCCACAAGGAGTGGCTGGGCATGACGTGGAAGAAGTATACGGAAGAAGCGCACAAAGCAGTTGCGAATATGTATATCAGCGATGAGCGGTTTAAAATGTATTATGACCGGGAAGTGTCCGGGTGCGCTGAATTTCTTGAGAAAGCAGTCAGATATAAAATAGGAGAATAATCAATCGGGGCAGGTGCGGAAGATGCACCTGTCCCGTCTGAGATATGGGGAGAAAAACATATTGTACCTGCCTGGGTTATCTGCACCTGCAGTCATGATTCATGCCGGCAAATCTTTCGTTTGCTTTCTCCCAGTTTACTACCCGGAACCAGTCGTCAATATATGCGGCGCGCAGATTATAGTGCTTCAGATAATATGCGTGTTCCCATACGTCAATATTCAGGATGAGTGTGCGGGAATGGCATACAGGTGTGTTCTGATTAGAAGAAGTCACAATCTTGAGCATTCCGCTGTCAGATACAAGCCATGCATAGCCTGAACCGAAGACTGACAGCGCTGCCTCTTTAAACTGCGAACGGAAATTCTCCCGGCTGCCGAACTGACGGGACATCTCACTGAAGAGCAGGTATGAAGACGCGGTCCGGTTTTCTGAAGCGCAGCCCGCAGGCGGCTGACCGGGAGAGCCATTTTGAAAGCGGTCTGAGCAGCGGCATGGTTTCAGTCCGTCAAAGTAGAAACGGTGGTTATAAACGCCGCCCGCGTTGTTGCGCAGCGGCGCCTGAAGATGGCAGGGAAGCCTGCGCCATATGGTAAGCAGTTCCTCCAGCGAATACTTCTGCAGAGAAGGATTTTCCTCGAGAAAACTGTTCAGGTTGTCGATGTATGTCTGCAGATGCCGGTCATGGTGAAGATGCATTGTTTTCTCATCGATAAAAGGTTCGAGCGCATCATAGGCGTATGGGAGGGGCGTGTTGATAAAAGGATAATAATTGTTCATACGGATCTCCGAAAAAGGCTTTCCTGTTAATATATGAGAGAGGACGGGATATGCTGCCTGTCATGCAAAAGAAATTTGCACAGTTTCCAAATAGATTTGCTGGTAATTTTGTAGTCTTTCTGATATTCTGGGGACGACTGAGATGACAGAAGAGAGGAGCAGGGGAATTGATTGGAGAAAAGCTTGTAACGCTGAGGAAGAAGCACGGATACAGTCAGCAGGAGATTGCAGATATGCTGTCTGTTACACGCCAGACTATATCAAACTGGGAGTGTGGACAGGGAGCGCCTTCACTTGATAAGGCGGCTGAACTTGCAGCGATCTATAAAGTGAGCTTGGATGATCTGGCAGGAAATGAGGTAGTGATTGCGGTTGGCGAGAAGAAAGGAAAAGATTTACATATCTTGAAAAAGGTTGTCGGAAAAAGATGCACTCTGGATTGCTCGGACTGGGATCTGGTGCTGGTGGATGAGGTAGTGAGTGACCTGTCCGGTATTGTTGGGGGAAAAGTTCTCGATGTGAATGAGGAGTGGATCAAGATCGAGTATGAACGGCGAAAAGAGGGGACGGTATTCAAGAAAGAAAAAGTGGCAAAACTTGTCGATCTTTCCCTGATTGCAGGACTGATGCTGGAGGTGACAGAGGAATGACTATATTTTTGCTGATCGTTATTATAGGATTACTGATTTATATAATCTGTGAGTATAAAAAAGAAAACAGAAAGGTTGATACCAAAATATCGTGGGAGAAGCTGCTCCCCGGATATGTTGGGAAAAACTGTGAGATCGTGGTAAAAGAACCGCTGGTGAATATCGATGTGATGTACAGTGTGAAAGGAATCATGACAGATGTGGATGATGAATGGCTGGAGATGGAATGTACAGTGAAGAAGAAAAAAGTGCTGAAGATATTCAGGATAGCTAATGTGAACGGGATAAAAGAGATTGTGTAGTGTTGCCTTACCCGATCCGGAAATTTGTTCCGTTATAACTTTACGTTAAGAGATGCGTCAATTGTTCAAGGTTGATTCTGAATTTTTACGGGTGTATGATTGAGATAAATGTTCAAAAAGTTATAGCGTAACAGTAAAGAGGTATCATTATGTACATAGGAGATTTACATATTCACTCCAGATATTCCAGAGCGACGAGCAAAGACTGTACACCGGAGCATCTGGATCTGTGGGCAAGGAAGAAAGGCATACATATCGTAGGAACCGGTGATTTTACCCATCCGGCATGGCGGGAAGAACTTGCGGAGAAACTGGAGCCGGCGGAAGACGGGCTCTATGTGCTGAAAGACGAATACAGGATCAAAGATGAGAAAATCCCGGGGGAAATGATCCCGCGGTTTGTTATAACAGGGGAGATCAGCTCTATTTATAAGAAGAACGGAAAAGTGCGCAAAGTTCACAGTCTGATTCTTTTACCCGGCCTTGAAGATGCGGAGAGAATCTCTGCAAAGCTGGAGCAGATCGGAAATATCCATTCCGACGGGCGGCCGATTCTCGGCCTGGACTGTCATGACCTGCTTGAGATCATTCTGGAGCTGAGTCCCCAGGCAGTCTATGTGCCGGCTCATATCTGGACGCCGCATTTCTCCCTGTTCGGGGCATTCTCAGGATTTGATACAGTGGAAGAGTGCTTTGAGGATCTGACACCGTACATCCATGCCATGGAGACGGGGCTGTCTTCGGATCCGCCGATGAACTGGCGCGTCTCGGCTCTTGACCGGTATCAGCTGATTTCCAATTCGGACGCCCACTCTCCCGCAAAATTAGGAAGAGAGGCAAATTTATTTGACATTCCTCTGTCTTATGACGGGTTTTCCCGTGCCATACAGACGGGGCAGGGATTATACGGCACGATCGAGTTCTTCCCGGAGGAGGGAAAGTATCATATGGACGGGCACCGGAAATGTAATCTCTGTCTGACGCCTTCCGATACATTGAAATATAACGGGATCTGTCCGGTCTGCGGCAGGAAGATTACGATCGGAGTATCTCACCGTGTGGAAGAACTTTCAGACCGGGAAGAGGGATATATTCGGGAAAATGCAAAGCCATTTGAGAGTCTGGTCCCGCTTCCGGAAGTCATAGGGGCTTCCTCCGGACACTCGGCATCCAGCGTGAAAGTGCAGAGAGAATATCAGAAAATGCTTTCAGAGCTGGGACCGGAGCTTGAGATTCTCAGGAATCTTCCGCTGGAAGATATCAGCAGGGTATCCGGCACCCGCGTGGCGGAGGGAATCGAGCGTCTGCGCCGCGGGCAGGTGGAACGGATACCGGGCTTCGATGGGGAATACGGTGTCATTAAGCTGTTCAGTGCAGAAGAGCTGAATAATACAGAAGGCCAGATGAGTTTCTTCGAGCTTCTCAAATCATCGGATCAGCAGAATACATTGGATCCGGTGGATGTACAACTCGCAGAAGAACAGAAGGAAGATCAGACGAAACAACCGGAAAAGCAGCAAAGCAAACAGCAGAACAGGGCGGCAAGTCTGAATCCGGAGCAGGAATATGCTGTCCGGTGTACATCACCTCATATTGCGGTAAAGGCAGGACCGGGTACAGGAAAGACAAAGACGCTTGTGTCCAGACTCCGCTATCTGCTGGAATACCGGAAAGTCCGTCCGGCTGAGATCACAGCGGTTACATTTACCAATCAGGCAGCGGCTGAGATGCGGGAGCGTATTGAAAAGGAGACGGGAAAGAAGCAGGCCGGCCGCGCAATGCAGATTGGAACGTTTCACGGTATCTGCCTGAATTTCCTGAAAGAGCAGGGAGAAGTGTTTACCCTGATGGGGGAGGCGCAGCAGCGGATCATGGCGGAAGAGGTTCTCTCTTTTACCGGTGTGAATGTTAAGCCCGGCAAATTTCTGGAGCAGGTATCGCGCAGAAAATCCGGAATAGACAGTGCCGTCGCAGGGGATTCTTCCGGCGTTGATATTTCCGGTGATCCTGTATGGCAGCAGGCTTTCCGTATTTATGAAGAGCGGAAGCAGGAACTTCATCTGCTCGATTTTGACGACCTTCTGCTGCGCACGGCGGAGCGAATTGAGAACGGGCAGGTAAATGATGGATGGGAGAAGAAGTTCCGGTATCTTCTGGTCGATGAATTTCAGGATATTAATCCTGCACAGCTCAGGCTGGTGAAGCTGTGGAGCAGCGCGGGGAGAGAGTTGTTTGTTATCGGTGATCCGGATCAGTCAATTTATGGTTTCCGTGGAGCGGACAGTGCCTGCTTTGAACGCCTCAGGCAGGAATACGACGACCTTGAGATGGTAAATCTCAAAGAGAATTACCGTTCTACGCCTCAGATACTGAAAGCAGCATCGGCGGTGATCAGTGCAGCAGAAATTGGAGAAGGAGAAAAAGAAGAGAGAGAAATGCTTCGACCGAATTGTCCGGACGGTGCGCCTGTCCGTCTTATCCGTGCCGGAAGTCCTATGGGCGAGGCCATATTTATCGCGAAGGAGATCAATCGGATGGCAGGCGGTATGGGGATGATCGAGGCCCATCAGACCGCATGGGAGCATCCGGAGAAGAAAGTCCGCAGTTTTGACGAAATTGCGGTTCTCTGCCGTACCCACCATCAGGCAGAACTGGTGGAAAAATGTCTGCGCACAGAGAGTATCCCGTATGTGGTCGCCGGAAGGGAAGATTATCTGAACGAAGAATCTGTGCAGAACAGTATCTGTTTCTTCCGACTCATAGAGCAGGCGGAAGAATCCGGGGATCTTCCGGACGGAGCAGTGCCAGGTCAGCAGAACCGCACTGATGCGGATCCGGTCAGCGCTGGTTCGGGAATGGAGGTATGTGTGAAATACTTCTGGAAGATGGAGTGGAGCGCCATGGCAGAAGAAGTGGTCAGAAATACTCTGATCAAGTACCTTCCGCTCTATAAGAAGAAAAAGCCTCAGAAGTTTCTTGAACAGTGGATGGAAGAGATGAAGCTGGCGGATGATCCCGCCATGCAGAAACTTCTGCAGGCGTCGGTGTTTTATAAGACAATGCAGGAATTCCTGTATGCTCTCGAGCTGGGCGTGGAAAGCGACCTGAAGCGCTGTGGCGGCAGGAAATATACTTCTGACGCGGTTACTGTCATGACTCTGCATGGCTCTAAGGGACTGGAGTTCCCGGTGGCGTTTATCTACGGTGTGGAGAAGGGATCGATCCCGCTGGAAAATGAGAAGCATCCGTCAGATAAAGAGGAAGAGCGCCGTTTGTTCTATGTGGGGATGACAAGGGCGAAGGAAGAGCTGATCCTGACAACTTCCGGGGAGAAATCGGAATTCACCGGTGCCATTCCTGCGGATGTATCTGTTCATGAAAACGAAGAGAAAAAGAAAAAGGAGCAGGAATGGCAGCAGATGAGTTTGTTTGATATGTGACGAAAAACTATCCGGATACAGCCATGGAAAAAAGCCGTACAATAATGTCCCGTGTTTCCGGAAACCGTTGCAGAATCACCTGTCGAATTATTTCGGGTGAGATAGGAGAGTTGATATCGAAAACTATCTCACCGCTGGCGGCGTCGCCTATGGCAATCGGGGCGTACGCTGCTCCGCCGGCTGCGATCTTCTGAGCTACTGCAAGACCTCCCATCGAATAGATGCCTATTGCGCAGCCTCCGACTGCAAAGAGCCCAAATGCAAATCCACCGATGGCAATGCATCCGACGGACAGCCCGCCGCAGGCGAGAAGAAGTCCGGCTGACAATGCACCAAGCGACAGAAGTCCGGCGGAGAGAACGCCGAGCGATAAGATTCCCGCGGACAGAATGCCGATTGCGACTATCCCGGACGCTGCATTTCCGATGGCAAGCACTCCCCGGGCGCGGCAGAACTTCTGCCCGGGAAACCATCTTCCCACATTGATGTGGATCAGTGGGAGTCCGAAGAGTGAGAGTCTGCTCTTGTATTCATAGGTCCAATGGTAAGGAACATAGTGAATTTCCCGGGATGTCTGTGTGTGATCTGTTTCCGGCGCTTTGGAAGCCGGTTCAGGGGATGTGTGTCCCACAAGTTCATCTATGGATATATGGAAAAAATCACTCAGCTGGATCAGCTTATCCATTTCAGGTGTGGTAACACCAAGTTCCCATTTTGAGACAGTCTGGCGGGTGACGCCAAGCTCGTATCCGAGCTGCTCCTGAGAAAGACCCTGCTGCTTTCTTAAAGTAATAAGTCGTTCCTGAAAAGTCATGATAAAGTTTCCTCCTGTAATAAATACATACAGACGGTCGGCAGCGCTGCGCTTTGTCTGACAGATACAGAATAGCAGAGAGTGTCAACAATTGCTACCATGAACCGTTGGAACTTTGTCAACTAAAGTTAACGTGAAACGAAATGAAGTAATAAGAAACAAAAAAGCATCCATTCTGCTTCAAGAAGAGCCTGACAGAACAGACGAACAGGTGGCAGAGATGGTCATCTAAGGAAAGGAAGAAAAGTGAGATGGAAATAAATATCAAAGTTGACTACAAGGCAGTCGAAGAGGCTGTTCGCCGTGCGGGCATGATGATAAAGGAGGCGCATCTGTCGGCAGATTCGGTACAGCACAAAGAAGGAGCTGCAAATTTTGTTACTTCTTATGATGTGGCGATCCAGAGATTTCTGATCGATGAGCTGCACCGTATTGTACCGGAGGCGGCCTTCTTCGGCGAGGAGGAGACAGAAGGGAATACCAGGGAGAAAGAACTTGACGGGCTGTGCTTCCTGATCGATCCAATTGACGGTACGACAAACTTTATGTTCCGGTATAATTACAGCTGTGTTTCCGTGGGCCTTGCATATGCGAAGGAAATGATCGCAGGCTTTGTATATAATCCGTATGTGGATGAGATGTTCACTGCGGTGAGGGGTAACGGGGCATATCTGAACGGGAACAGGATCCATATGCCGGACAGCACTCTTGAAAACGGGATCGCCTCTTTCGGATGTGCGAGATACAATAATTCCCATACAGACGTTTTGTTCTGTGTAGTACAGGAGATGTTTAACCGCAGTCTTGCAGTGAGAAGCGGAGGTTCGGCGGCGCTTGATCTTTGCCGTGTGGCGGCAGGAGCGAGCGTGGTATATCTGGAGATGAAGCTGAATCCTTATGATTATGCAGCGGCGTCCATTATTATAGAAGAAGCGGGCGGAGTGATCTCGCAGATTGACGGAAGTAAGATCACGCTGGATCAACCGTGTTCAATATTGGGGGCGGCGCCGAAGGCGGCAGGTGAAGTGAGGAAGATGATAGCGTCAGCGTACAGGCGGGAGCATTGACATTGAGAAAAGGTCTTACAGACTGCAGGCGGCAACAGCAGTAATAAAATAACAGGGCGGCACGGGATTATTTTCCTGATCTGAAAAGATCACGGAAATATCCCTGTCGCCCTGTTATTTTATGCACTGATGATCTCAGTCAGGACGCCGAGAAGATCTGCGTCCAGATCCATGGTCTGGAGCTGGGAGAGCAGGATCGTTCTGTCGTCTGATCTTTGGATCATGCTATAGAGCGTATCTTTGAGGACGAATGAAATTTCTGCCTGATTCAGGAAGTCAAAACATTCTTTTACAATATCATTCTCCGCTGTTTCTGCGTGTTCTGCGAGGAGGCGGATCTGCGTGCAGACGGGAACGTCCTTCAGTGTGCAGGTGAGGACGCATGTCTTTTCATCATAAGTGATACTGCAGCCGGATGCTTCCGACAGACAGGAACCGCCGGCATATACGGAGGTATGATCCGTGCAGTCCTTTACACCGTGCAGCTGAACGATATATGTACGTTTCTCGGGAATTAATTCTGTTTCTCCGCGAGCTCCTTCTATGATAAATTCGGCATTGTCATCCCAGTGGAATTTCATGTCTGTCGTAACACATTTGCCGGATTTATAGTCTTCTGAAATATTGTCGTCTTCATAGAGGGTAAAGCTGCCGTCCGCACCTGCGTAAACATGGATGCGCAGTTCCTGCGGATTGCTTCCTGCATCCTTTATTTCATCGGTCATAGGTATGACAGCTCCGGCTTTTGCGAGAACAGGAATGGAATTGATATCCCGGTACATGGACAGGATACGTCCTCCTCTGTATTTCCTTCCGGTGAATATGTCGTAACAGATTCCGTCCGGAAGCCATACCTTCACTTTTGCCATATTCAGTTTCGGAATACACGGCGAGGTGACAGGCGCCGCGACCAGTTCGCTTCCAAAGAGATACTCGTTGGGGAACTGATAAGCGTTTTCTTCTTCCGGCCAGTTGTAATACATCGGCAGCATCAGCGGTATATCCTCTTCGTATGCGCGGTGGTTCATTGTATACAGATAAGGGAGAAGACGATGACGGAGTCTCAAGAACTCTTCCATCATTGAGCAGATCTCCGGTCTGTAGCGCCACGGTTCTTTTCCGTTGAATTCGCTGTTGCTGGAGTGCAGGCGCATGATCGGCGAGAATACACCGAACTGCAGCCATCTGCCGGCCATTTCATCATCTTTGACCCCCCTCATATGACCGCCGATGTCATGACTCCACATTCCGTAGCCGATATTTGACGCAGTGGATGTAAAATATGGCTGGAACGCAAGCGAATCCCAGGTGATAATAGTATCGCCCGAAAATCCTACGGGATAGCGGTGGCTCCCGGGCCCTGCATATCTGGAGAATGTCATAGGACGCTTCCCGTCTCTTGCGTTGTCCAGATAGTGATAGTGGTTCAGCATCCACAGAGGATCGAGCCCTTCAATCTTGCTGATGCCTCCGGACTGCCAGTCGATCCACCAGAAGTCTACGCCTTTTTCTTCAGCAGGGTGGAAGATGTGGCGGAAGCACGCATCGAGAAAATCCGGATTTGAAATGTCAAATACAACGGGCTGCTCCGTGTCCGGATTGATCCCCATAGCCTGAGCCATCTCGGGGTACATCTCTTCAAAAGCCCGGATGCCGTCGGCTGGATGGATGTTCAATGTGATATGCAGGTTCCGGTCGTGAAGCCATCTCATAAAACCTTCCGGATCGGGGAAGAATTCCCTGTTCCATGTATAGCCTGTCCAGCCGCTTCCGTATTTGGGGTCGATGTCTACCAGATGCCAGTCCATATCGATAACAGCTACAGAGAAAGGAAGGTTCTCATTTTCAAAGCGTTCCATCAGTTCTTTGTAAGATTTTTCGGTATATTTATAGTAACGGCTCCACCAGTTTCCGAGTGCGTAGCGCGGAACCATAGGACTCTTTCCGCACAGGCGGGCAAAGTCTCTGAGCGCCTGCAGATAGTCATGCCCGTAAGCCCAGAAATAGATGTCGATGCATCCTTTGCGCCGGGGCTCAACCCACCCGTCTTCCCGGATAGCCAGTGAGCGGCTGTCGTCCATTACCGAGAAGCCGTCACGGCTTACGATTCCGTGATCCAGAGGAATAGCGCCGTCCGCCTCATCCAGGGTACGGGCGGTTCCCCCCAGATCTTTGAAATCTTCGCCGTAATGCCAGATGCTGTGATAAGCGCTGTAGTTGCCGATGGCCTGTATGGAAAGCCCGTTGGCGGAGAACGGCTTCCGGTCATAGATCAGATGCGCCTTTGGCGTGATGATCTCAAGAGAATCATCCTCATCGATCACGCGGAAGGTGCTTTTGGGAAAATTGCGGTTCCACACGGACTGGGTAGCCCTGTCTTCAAAAAACCCGTCCGGGTCATATTCAAGACGGAGAAGCCCTTCTGTAAGAACAGATATCCGCCAGCAGTCTCCTTTGATGATATTTTCAGGTGCAGTCTCAGGATGAGTTTCTGCGATTAGTTCTGGTCTCATATTCGAATCTCCTTTCAACTGGTCTGCCGCGCGCTGACAGGAGCCAGTGCGCGGCAGGCGGCAGAAAAACTGCCATATCTATATTAACCCTTGACCGCTCCGGCGGCAACGCCTGCCACGAAGCGTTTCTGGAATATCACGTACACGATGATGACCGGGAGGATCGAGATCGTAGTGGCTGCGAACAGTCCGCCGTAATCTGTGGAATACCTTCCGTTAAAGAGTGTAAGACCTACGGCAAGGAGCTGTTTCCCTTCGCTGTCGATCATCAGGTATGGCCAGAGGTAATCTTCCCATACCCAGAGGAACTGGAAGATGGCGATAGCGGATATTCCGTTCTTGCACAGTGGAAGCACCAGTCTGTGGAATGTCTGGAACTCGTTGGAACCGTCCATACGGGCAGCCTCGATCAGTTCATCCGGAATGCTTTCCATGTTCTGTTTCATCATGAAGATGCCGAATCCGCTGACCATGACCGGCAGGATCAGAGAGATATATGTATCCTGCAAACCGGCTTCCATGAACATGGTATATCTCGGGATGATGGTGACCGACCACGGAACCATCATCGTCATCATGACAAAGCCGAAGATAACATTTTTCCCTTTAAACTGATACTTGCCGAGTACATATCCGCACAGGCAGCTTGTATAGATCACAATCGCTGTAACCGCTACGGCAATGAAGATACTGTTCATGAAATACCGCAGAAAATCAAAGGTCTGCTGGAGATTCATGTAGTTGTCGATGGTCGCCTCCTGCGGGAGCAACGTCTGGACGATGGACTGTATCTCGCCGTTCGTCTTAAAGGAGGAGAGCACCATCCACACAAACGGGAAGACGGTGATGACTCCGAGAAGGGCGAGCACGATGTATAAAGCAGTTTTCAATATTTTGTGTTTCATATCCTGACCCCCTTAACTTTCATTTGCGCCGGTGACCTTGAACGAGATCACGGTGAATATCGCGGTCAGCACCAGAATGAAGAGAGAGATGGCTGATGCAAACCCGAAGTTATACTGTTTGAACGCCTGATCGTAGACGAGGTATGAACTTAAGTAGGTCGAAGTACCCGGTCCTCCTGTGGTCATGACAAGCACCGGTACATATGCCTGCAGATAGGATATGATCGAGGTTACCACGACGAACAGCATGGTCGGTTTGAGCAGGGGCAGTGTGATATAGCGGAAAGTCTGCCATGCATTCGCTCCGTCGATGCTCGCCGACTCATAGCAGTCGGAGGGCAGGGAAAGCAGACCGGACAGGAAGAGTATCACAGCGTATCCGAAATCTTTCCAGATCGTCATCACCATCAGGGCGGGCAGCGCGAACTTGCTGTCAAACAGCCAGTTGATATCCAGTCCGAAGATGTTGTCGATGAGTCCGAACTGCGGATTGTACATGATTTTCCATACATACGCGACAGCGACCAGCGGGGTTACGGTAGGCATGTAAAAGATCGTGCGGAACAGTGTCTTGTGCTTCATCAGTTTTGAATTCAGCGCATAGGCGATCGCCAGTCCTAGTAGAACCCGGAAGAAGACAACGACCACGCAGAAGATTACGGTATTTCCCATGGACTGCCAGAATGTCGGATAGGAGAACATACGGATATAATTATTCAGCCCGATCCAGTTATAAGTCTGGTTCAGAGGGTTCCACTGATGGAAGCTTCCCGCTATGACGATGATCACAGGGATGATCAGGAAGATCGTCATATAGATGATGAGGAATCCCATCGCGATATTCCGCATCCAGATTTCACTTTTACTTTGAAGCGGTCTTCTTTTAAACATAAATTTTCCCCTCCTTTATTCTTTGTCTGGTCTCGGAAACTCAAATACCTTGAATTTCCTGACTTTTCTCAAATCAA
>ERZ1643246.2131-NODE-2131-length-19663-cov-7.966595_pt1 | contig 19663 bp, 17 predicted proteins | sample MGYA00579265_ERZ1643246 | MGnify/ENA primary metagenome ERZ1643246 (study PRJEB29033, sample SAMEA4952261) | chicken gut metagenome | biome: Broiler Chicken; feature: Gastrointestinal Tract; material: Caecum | place: Ireland | collected 2018 | study: Broiler...
CATCCGGACCGCTCACTTCCAGATCGCCCGTATCCAGCATCGGCGCCACATGCTTCCGGTTCCGGTACGCCCCGCCCGGGATCAGCCCCATCTGTGCGTATTCTTTCACTCCGTGCATGTAAGCCACATCTTCCACATTAATCCGGATCACAGCGCCGCTGGCCTCCGCCATCTCGGAGCAGTGGCCGAGCAGCCCGAATCCGGTCACATCCGTACATGCATGGACAGTGTATCTCCGCGCCGTCTCTTTTGCCTTTTTGTTAAGTGAAGTCATGACCCTGACCACTTCCCGGGCAGACTCCTCAGACGCAAGCTGCGCCTTTACCGCTGTATTCACGATGCCGCTCCCGAGCTGCTTCGTCAGGATCAGCACATCGCCTTCCCGGCAGCCGTAATTTTTATAAATCCGATCCGGGTGGACAAATCCTGTGACTGCCAGTCCGTATTTCGGCACATCATCCTGAATGGAATGCCCGCCTACGAGCACTGCCCCCGCCTCGCGCACTTTATCCGCGCCGCCCCGGAGGATCTCCCCCAAGATATCCGGGTCCAGCTCCCCCGGGAATTCCACGATATTCAGGGCGATCTTTGGCTCTCCGCCCATGGCGTAGACATCGCTGAGCGCATTGGCCGCCGCCACCTGGCCGAATGTATACGGATCATCCACCACCGGCGGGAAGAAGTCCAGCGTCTGTATCACAGCTGTATCCTCCGTTACCCTGTAAACCGCCGCATCGTCCGATGTCTCAAATCCCACAAGCAGGGACGGATCACTGAACTTCGGCAGCCGCTCCAGCACCCGGGACAAAGTGTCCGGACCGATCTTTGCCGCACATCCCCCGTGCTTCACAAACTGTGTCAGCCGGACATTTCCTGACTGAAGAGACTTTCCGCTCATATATGTACCTCCCATCTGACCATTGTTTCCTAATCTGCTTTCCTCATTCATTCCGTCATTTCCAATGCTCTTATCTGCACTTTATGGCCGCCCCTCTACGGACGGATCACACTCATCGCTCCCTGCAGTGTTTCTGCTATACTGTACATATTCGTCACGCTTCCGACCGCCAGCTTATCCTTGAGCCCATAGAAATCCAGGCACGTCCCGCAGGTCATGATCTCCACGCCCTGCTCTTCCAGGGCTTTCAGGTCAGCCAGACACTCTGAGCCCTCGACAGTCAGCTTTGCGCCCCCATTGTAAAAAAGCATCTTATCCGGCAGCGTATCGAGCTGTGTGACCGCAAAGAGAAAGCTCTTCATCAGGATATGGCCCAGCTCATCGCTGCCCTCTCCCATCCGGTCAGAGCCGATGACAGCCACTGTGCCGATGCAGGAAGCGCAGCCCGGCGCTCCCTGGACACCTGCCGCCGCTGCCGGATCTGCTGCGTTGCCGCCGTCCGCGCCCGCATTCCCGTCCGACGCTGCTTTCCCGTCCGCCGCTGTCTTCCCATCCGATGCTGCCGCCGCGCTGTGCTTCACCGCGTTTTCCCCCACCGTGATCAGCACCCGGTACTCTCTCTGCGCGAGCTGGTCCTGTTCCGCCCGGGCGCCGGAGCTTTTCGCCAGCTTCATGACATTGCGCACCGCGGTCTCATTGTCCACCAGGACTTCGATCTGCTCCGGTCCGGTCAGCGCGTCCATCGCTTTCTTTGTCTTAACGACAGGGATCGGGCAGATATCGCCCATTGCATTTACTGTGATCATGTGTTTTTCCTCCTCTATTTCCTGGCCGGCCTGTCTCCACTGCCGGTCCTTCTGATGATCCGAACTATATATAATGTAATACACTGTCCCGGTTTTATCAACAAAATAAATGCATTAGAAAAATCCTAAATCTTGGTATATTTTCGGATTTTGACAGCATACTACTTAATAAAAAAGGAGGTTCTGACATGTCTGTTAATTTTTCTAAAAGCAGGACAAAAGAAAACCTGATGCGTGCCTTCGCAGGAGAGAGCCAGGCCCGCAACCGCTATACGATCGCGGCGGAGCGTGCCGAAGAGGGTGGGATGCTCACGATCGCTGATGTATTCCGCTATACCGCTGACCAGGAGCGCGCCCATGCCGAGAGGTTTTACGGCCTTTTAAAAGACCTTTCCGGGGAGACCGTGCACATTGATGGCTCTTATCCGATCGACCAGCAGGATACGCTTCCGGAGCTGCTGCGGGCTGCGGAACACAATGAACACGAAGAATACGCCGATGTATACCAGGCGTTCGGAGATACCGCAAAGGAGGAAGGGTTTTTAGAAGCCGCGTCCGCCTTCTATCAGATCGCTGAGATCGAGCATGTCCATGAAAAACGGTTCGGCGCGCTGGCGGACATGCTGGGATCAAATATGTATTATCATTCTGAACAGGTGTCCAGGTGGATGTGTACGAACTGCGGCTATATACATGAAGGTCAGGCTGCGCCGAAAGTATGCCCTGTGTGCCGGCATGAGCAGGGATATTTTCTCCCATATGCAATGGCCTGCTACAAACTGCCATAAACAGGAAATCATCTTGAATGCAGGACCAGAACTGACGCGCGGATCACGGCCGTGCTGTTACGAGATCAGCCGGAAAATAAGGCCGGAAATCAGCCGGAAATCAACCTTACGAAAAAATAAAAATTAGGGGTTTACAAACCGTTCTTCTTATGGTAGAATACCATTTGTCGAGCGGAAGTGGCGGAATGGCAGACGCGCTAGATTCAGGTTCTAGTGGGAGTTTTATCCTGTGGGAGTTCAAGTCTCCTCTTCCGCATTGCCAGAGAAAGGATCCTTTTAAAAAGGGTCCTTTTTTATGTCATCTCTGTATATTTTCTGATCTCACGTGCATTTCGCCCTGCTTGCAAATCCCCTCTGGATAAATTATAATATAGTATCATTGATTTCCCGGGAGGCGGACCGATATGTGGATGAGGACTGAGCTGAAAAAAAAGGCGCGCACACTGCTGAAACAGAATTATTGGAAAGCAGTCTCCGTCTGCTTTATCATCGCTATGCTCACCACAGCCTACCCTGTCTCAACGACATTTATATCTCTGCAGAATATCTCTGTCACAGCTGAGCCTGACGCTGCCTTTGCCCTCGACATGCCGAACTCCGAAATTGTCATCCAGACAGTCAGCCACTTTTTTGAAGGCGTGTCCCTGCCCGGGATAGGCGGCCGCATCGTGAGCGCTGCCGGGCAGATCATGATCGATATGTTTTCGAACCATATCACTCTTTTCTTTAATATCCTGCGCTCAGCCAACGCTTTCCTCAGCGAGGGCGCCGGCATTGGCCTGATCCTCACTGCCGCCGGGCTCCTGCTCGCCTTTTTATACCAGATATTTATCAATAATCTTCTCCTGATCGGTGAGAAGCGCTTTTTTATGGAAATCCACAGCTACAGGGAGACCATGATCTCAAAGATTTTCTTTCTGTTCAAGCTGCGCTGCCTGCGCAGGCCTGCATGGGTCATGTTCTGCCGTACCCTTTTTCAGTCCCTCTGGAATCTGACGATCGTCGGCGGTATCATCAAACACTATGAATACAGCATGATCCCTTTCATCCTGGCTGAAAATCCGCAGATCAGCCGCCGGGATGCGTTCTTCCTGTCCAGACAGCTCACAGCGCACAATAAATGGAGACTGTTCCTCCTGGACCTGTCTTTTGCCGGATGGACCGTCCTCTCCGTCCTTACACTGGGACTCCTCGAATTTTTATTCGTAAATCCTTATATCGCCACATGCAAAGCTGAGCTCTACCTTTCCCTGCGCAGGAATTACGTGCTGTCCCGCGCCCCGGGATACGAGCGGCTGAATGACTCCTGTCTGGAGCATGTGCCCTCTGAAGATGAACTGCTGATCCGCAAGGCTCTTTATGACGACTCAAAAGGTCCCTATACAAAGATTTCTTACTTTGCCCCGGAACAGTACCCGGTCTTCCTTTTTTCTGTCCAGCCGCCGCTGCGTGCTGTCCGCTCCCCGTTAAAAGCCGGACGGAAATATGATGCGTGTACTATGCTTTTCCTCTTCCATGCGTTTTCTCTGTTCGGATGGCTCCTGGAAATGCTTGTACACCTGGTCCAGAACGGGACATTTAATAATGATACTATGTTTTTCGCGCCATGGGTGCCGCTGTACGGGCTATTCGGCATACTCTCCCTTGCACTCACGAAGCGGGTAGTCCAAAAGCCTGCGCTTGCATTTGCGGTATGTTTCGCGGTATATTCCCTGCTGGAATATACTTCAAACTTAGTGTCCGACCTTCTTCTCGGCTTCCCATTCCGGGATTACAGCGGATTTTTACTGAACCTGAACGGGCGGATCTACCCGGGAGGTTCGGCCGTCTTTGCACTGCTTGGCTGTGGGTTCATCTATTTCCTCGCGCCAAAATGGGCCGAACAGTTCGAGAAGGCCGGACGGCCCGTAAGGTGGGCAGTCTGTATCATCCTGACCCTGCTGCTTGCCGCAGACACTGTCTTCGCGCCCCTGCGCAGCTGAACTCCTGCGCAGCTGAAACAACGCGGAAATCTCCGCCTGGCTTATGCTGCCGGTATGCCCCGGGACTGGGCCCTGGGACTGATGCGCGCCGGTATTGATTTTTAACGCAAATAATAGTAAACTTTCTATAAGTTATCTTTTCGCAGATACAGGCAGCTGACAGGCATCTGCGGTCCGGCTGCCACTGTAAATAATATGCCGTCCGAAAGCAGGCGGCGGAAATGGAGAATACTATGAAAAAAAGAGTTGTCGTAGCCCTGGGACACCGGGCTCTCGGGACCACGCTCCCGGAACAGAAGATTGCTGTAAAGCACAGCGCAAAATGCATCGCAGACCTTATCGAAGAAGGATATCAGGTCGCGATCACACACAGCAATGCACCGCAGGTGGGGATGATCCACACTGCCATGAACGAATTTGCCAAGGCGCATCCCGAATACACGCCCGCGCCAATGTCCGTCTGCTCCGCAATGAGCCAGGGCTATATCGGTTATGACCTGCAGAACGGCATACGCGAGGAGCTTTTGAACAGAGGGATCTACCGCACTGTCAGCACGATACTGACCCAGGTGATCGTGGATCCCTATGATGAGGCATTTTATACGCCGACCAAAGTGCTGGGAAGATATATGAACGCACAGGAGGCGAATGAAGAGCGTAAGAAAGGGAACTACGTGATCGAGGAGGCGGGCAAAGGGTTCCGCCGCGTTGTATCCGCTCCTAATCCGGTGAAGATCGTAGAGCTTGACGCTGTCAATGCCCTTCTCGATGCCGACCAGATCGTGGTCGCTGCCGGCGGCGGAGGCATCCCTGTCATGGAGCAGGACAATCACCTCAAAGGCGCCAGCGCGGTCATTGAAAAAGACCTGGCAGCAGGGAAACTGGCGGAGGGCATCAACGCGGATATGCTCATCATCCTGACAAACGTGGAAAAAGTATGCATCAACCTCGGACAGGACAATGAGCAGCCTCTGGATGAGCTCACTACAGACCAGGCCAGGGCATATATGGAAGAAGGACATTTCGGTATCTACAACATGCTCCCGAAATTCCGCGCTGCCGTAGAATTCGTCGACGGCAGGGAAGGCCGCTGCGCTTATATCACTGCATTCGACAAAGTGAAAGATGCGCTGAAGGGAAAGACCGGCACAGTGATCCGATCAAATCTCCAAAAATAAAACTTTTACAGAAAACCGGGAAATGCCCGGTTTTCTTTGTGCAATTTTTTAATTGATTTTTATGTATTCTTGATGTAATATATGCATATACTTAATGTAGTTTTCAAAACCACTTGTTGCTATTACATCATGGAGGTGCATATCATGGAACATAAAAGACATATCAAAGAACCCGGCAGCGCGATCACACATTTTATCGGCATGCTGATGGCGATCTTCGCCGCGGTGCCGCTGCTGATAAAAGCGGCGCATGAACCCAGCAGGATCTACATCATCTCGCTGGCCATCTATGCGGCAAGCCTCATTTTATTATACGCGGCAAGTACGACTTATCATACATTTGATATCTCTGCAAAAGTAAACACAGTCCTGAAAAAGATCGACCACATGATGATCTCCGTGCTCATCGCCGGCAGCTATACCCCTGTATGCCTCATCGTCCTGAAAGGAAAGACCGGGATCATCCTCCTGTCCATTGTGTGGGCGATCGCGATCGCAGGCATCCTGATCAAGGCATTCTGGGTCTACTGCCCGAAATGGGTATCCTCTGTACTTTATATCGGGATGGGCTGGACCTGCGTACTGGCTTTCACGCAGATACTCAACAACATGTCCCCCGCAGCGTTCGGCTGGCTCCTGGCCGGCGGCATCATCTACACTGTGGGCGGCGTGATCTATGCGCTGAAGCTGCCGCTCTTTAACAATAAGCACAAAAACTTCGGGAGCCACGAGATCTTCCACCTGTTCGTCATGGGCGGAAGCGCATGCCACTTTATCGTTATGTATGCATTTCTTCTCCCATGATCCCCTTCACTCATGATAAATAACAGCGGATAAGAAATCCCGGCTGCGAAGCACCTGCAGCCGGGATTTTTTTATCCGCCTTATTCTGAGCATACATTTATTTTTATCATACATTTTAGAAGAAGGATGCTTACAGCGCGGACAGCATGCTCCTGAGCTTTTCCAGATCAGCGCTGTCCGGGTGCGAAAGGGCCCGGTCAAAATTATCGATCATCGCCTTCATCCTCTTATCTTCCGGATCCTGCTCCAGCATCGCCTCATACCTCTTTCTCACAGTCATCGGCATCTTCCCCTGGCACATATATCTCCCTGCCACTGTATTGTCTGATGGCAGATGTGACACTACTCTCTCCAGGATCCGGCTGAAATACTCCTCTGAGCCCCCGAACCCTGCCGTGCCGAACAGGAAGACTCTGCTGCTGTGGAGAGATTCCAAAAATCCCGCCAGTTTTGCTCCGCTGTCCCCTTTATCTGTCCAGAATCCTGCAAAGACTACCTCTGCCTCTGACAGCTTTTCCATAAATCCTTCATCCGGGACAGGCTCCCCGAAATACAGACATTCCTCTGTACTTCCATTCTGCCCGTCCATGCAGCTTTTTATTTCCTCTGCCAGTATCTTCGTATTTCCCGTAGGACTGTCATAGACCACTGCGTATTTCATACCTGTCATTTCCTTTCTGTCCGCTTGTCTTCTCTGTTTTTCTTATTCTGTTTCCCGTCCGGCCACCCGCATCACAGCTGCTCAAAGCTCCAGGGGCACGCCGTCAAGTGCCGCATACTGGAGGACATCCTCAGTATCATAGACGAGCTTCAGAGAGAAAAATTCTCTTCCCTCGTCGAGAAGCCTGAAAAAAATCTTATCCCCCTCCCATAATTCAAGGGAGAAGATCCTGTCCTTATCCACCCATTCCAGCTCCCCTTCATCGCATGCTATGGGATTTCCCGTGAAGCCGTCCGCCGTGTACAGCGACATATACTCCACTACATCCTCACCGTATACGAATGTCACGATTCCACGGTATTTCCAGGAAGTCAGCGTGTATCCCGTCTCCTCCCTGACCTCCCGCAGGAGACACTCTTCCGGGCTTTCCCCATGTTCGAAATGCCCTCCCACACCGATCCATTTATCCCTGTTCACATCATTTTCCTTCACAGTCCGGTGCAGCATCAGATACTGCCCATCCCTTTCTATATAGCACAGTGTGCTCAGTTTTTCCATATCCTGCTGCCTCCTTCTGCATTTTCTTCTTTTCTATCCCGCTGCCTGGCTCCACTGGCTCTCGTACAGATGCTTATAAAAACCACCTTCTGCAAGCAGGCTCTCGTGGTCTCCCTGCTCGATGATCTGTCCGTCTTTCATCACAAGGATCACATCCGCCTCCCGGATCGTGGACAGCCTGTGCGCTACGATAAACGTGGTCCTTCCTTCCATCAGCTCTGCGAACGCTGCCTGGATCTTAAGTTCTGTCCTTGTATCGATGGACGAGGTCGCTTCGTCCAGGATCAGCATGGGCGGCCGGCACAGCATGACTCTCGCGATGCAGAGCAGCTGCTTCTGTCCCTGGGACAGCCCGCCCCCGTCCTCTGTGATCCACGTATCATAGCCCTTTGGCAGCCTTCTGATAAAGCTGTGGATATGGGAAGCCTTTGCCGCTGCGATGACCTCTTCCTCAGTGGCGTCCGGCCGGCCCATGGTGATATTATCCCGGATCGTCCCAGTCTTAAGCCATGTATCCTGGAGTACCATGCCGTACCCTGCCCGCAGGCTCCGGCGTGTCAGGTCCCGGATATCGATCCCCTCCACCTTAATGCTCCCCGCGTCTACATCGTAAAACCTCATGAGCAGATTGATCAGTGTCGTCTTCCCGCAGCCTGTCGGTCCCACGATGGCGATCCTCTGCCCCGGCTTCACTTCCAGATTAAAATCCCGGATCAGCCTCTGCCCCGGCACATAGGAAAATGACACATCCTGTACCTTTACATTTCCCCGGACATTTTTCAGCTCCGCCGCGTCAGGCGCCTCGGGCTTCTGCGGCTCCTCTTCGATCAGGTCAAAAATCCTCTGGGCGCATGCCACGGCATTCTGGAACTCAGTCACCACGCCGGAGATCTCGTTAAACGGCTTTGTATACTGATTTGCATAACTTAAAAAGCTGGAAAGCTGTCCCACAGTGAGGGAGCCGTTGACCACGGCAAACGCGCCCGTGATGCCGACGCCCGTATACACCAGGCTGTTTACAAACCTGGTGGCAGGGTTGGTGATGGATGAGAAAAACGTTGCCCGCAGGTAAGCTTTCCCCAGCTTCTCATTCACCCGGTCAAACTCCTCTGTGACCTTCTCCCCCATTCCGAATGTCTGGACGACCTTCTGGCTTCCGATCATCTCATCGATCAGCCCGGTCTGCTCCCCTCGGATCTCAGACTGCTGCCGGAACATGGTAAATGTCCTCTTTGCGATAAAATTTGCCACAAAGAAAGACACCGGGGTGATCAGGACCACCACAAATGTGATCTTTACATTGACAGACAGCATAAACCCGAACGTACCTATGATCGTAGCGATCCCTGTAAAAAGCTGTGTAAATCCCATGAGCAGCCCGTCCGCGAACTGATCCACATCCGCGATCACCCGGCTCACGACTTCCCCGTAGGGATGGCCGTCAATATACCTGAGAGGAAGTATCTCAATCTTCCGGAACGCCTCATTCCGGATATCCTGTACTACCTGGTATGTCATCTTATTGTTGCACACATTCATCAGCCACTGCGCGAGAGCGGTGACCAGCGTACATACCCCGATCTGCAGCATCACTTTCAACGCCCCCGGGAGGTCCACCTGCCCCGGACCGACGATGTGGTCCACTGCATATCCTGTCAGTTTGGGGATATAGAGGGTAAGCGCCACGGAAACCGCTGCCAGCAGGATGGAAAACACGACAAAGATCCTGTACTTTCCGAGACAGCGGAACACTTTGCGCAATGTGTCTGACTGGCTTCTCTTCTTATCCGTTTTCTTTTCAGCCATTGGACGCCACCTCCTTCGGGAACTGTGAATAATAAATCTCCTGATATGCCGGGCAGGTATCGAGCAGCTCTGCGTGAGTCCCTGTACCTGCTATCTTCCCATCCTCCAACACGAGGATGAGGTCCGCATACTGAATGGACGCGGCTCTCTGGGACACGATAAATACAGTGAGCTCATCCCCCATCCCCCGGATTGCGCTCCGAAGCGCTGCATCTGTCGCAAAATCCAGCGCGGATGCACTGTCGTCCAGGATCAGGATATCCGGCCTGCGCACCAGGGCCCTGGCGATCGTCAGCCTCTGCTTCTGGCCTCCCGACAGGTTCCGTCCGCCCTGTTCGATGCGGAACCCCATCCCTCCCGGCTTTGTATAAACGAACTCTTTTGCCTGGGATATCTTTAACGCCTCTTCCAGCTCCTCTTCCGTGGCATTTTCATTGCCCCACCTGAGGTTTTCCTCGATCGTCCCTTTGAAGAGGACCGCCTTCTGCAGGACCACTCCGATACGGCTTCTGAGACTCTCCACATCATACTCTTTGATCTCTTCTCCGAATACCTTCACCTGACCTGCGGTTGCGTCATAAAACCTGGGGATCAGGTTCACCAGAGAAGATTTCCCTGAGCCTGTCCCTCCGATGATCCCCACCGTCTGCCCTCTCTCCACCCGGAAAGTAAGGTCTGTCAGAGATTCAGCCGCCGCATCCTTATAAGTAAGAGACACATGTGAAAATTCCACCGCAGGGCACGAGCCTTCCCCGCCGGAACTACGGACAGGATCGCACTGTTTTTTCCCGTTTTCCATTTCCGGCGTAATCTTCAGCACATTCTCGATACGGTTGCCGCACGCCACAGCCTTCGTGACAGTGATAATAAGGTTTGCCAGTTTCACAAGTTCTACGAGGATCTGGCTCATATAGTTGATCAGCGCCACGACTTCGCCCTGAGTCAGGTCCCCCGCCTGTACCCTCAGGGCTCCGGCATAGATCACGGCGATGATGCCGCCGTTTACGATAATATAGGTCAGAGGATTCATCAGCCCTGAGATACGTCCCACAAATTTCTGGGCGTCGGTCAGAGCCTGATTCTCTCTCTCAAACCGTTTTCTCTCATCCGGTTCCTTATTGAACGCCCGGATCACACGCGCGCCTGCGAGATTCTCCCTCGTAGTGAGGAGCACACTGTCCAGGTTGGACTGCACCTTCCTGTAGAGAGGCATGGTTATGAGCATAATGCCGAACACAATGACCGACAAAAGCGGGATCACGACCACGAAGATCAGCGCTGCTTTCACATCCACAGTAAACGCCATGACCATCGCCCCGAATACGATGAACGGAGAGCGGAGAAACAGGCGGAGCACAAGGTTTACGCCTGACTGCGCCTGGTTGATATCGCTGGTCATCCTGGTGATCAGCGTGGAACTCCCTACCGTGTCCATCTCAGTAAACGTAAAGCTCTGGATGTGCTTAAAAAGGGCGTGCCTCACCCCCGTGCCAAAGCCTGCTGCTGCCTTTGCTGAAAAATACTGCGCAGTGATCGAACAGACAAGTCCGATAATCCCGAGCGCAATGAGCACCAGGCACATCTTTACAATATACGGCCTGTCCTGGCCGGCGATCCCCACGTCAATGACCGCCGCCATCACAAGCGGCACGAAAAGTTCAAAAGACGCCTCCAGCATCTTAAAGAGAGGCGCCAGTATGGTTTCTTTTTTATAATCCTTCAGATAGATAAGGAGCGATCTCATATTTCATCCTGCTTTCTCCGTATTTTTTGCTTACCCGCCTATTTTATCACATATAAGGATGATCTGGTACAAAATTATCTTTTGTTTTCCAGCGCAGAAAATACCGGCCTTCGAAAAGTCCGAAGGCCGGTATTCTTATATCCGAAATCCTCTGTTATTTATTTTGATCTTCTTTTACAGATAACAGCTCCCGCTGTCCCGCCGCATGCCAGGAGCATTAATATGAGCCAGGACACATAATTTCCACTGTCTCCGGACTTCGGGCTTACAGATCCTTGTGCCTGAGGCCCGGGATTTCCCTGTGCCCCGGGATCCTGTCCCGCATCACCTGCATCCGAAGATCCTGTCGCCGGGATCTCAACTGCCGCTTTTTTATAGCCGCAGACGCTGCATTCTTCATGCCGGGAACCCGCCTCAGTTTCCGTGGCTTCTTTATCTGTCACCCATTCAAATGTATGGGAAGCTTCTTCCAGACGTTCTCCGCACTCCTCACACTCTTTCCAGTGCGCTGTACCGTCAGACTTCCACTCTTCTCCAGGCGAATGCCCATTCATGGGGATCGTCTTCTTCCATACATCCGTATAGGTTTCTTTATTAAAGACTGCTTCTGCTGTGTACACTGACTCTCCGTCATGCGTACAGTCTTCTTCTGTCGTACTGATACTGATCTCTGCCTCAACGGTTTCAATATGGCTGTTGTCGTTCTGGCAGATAAACTTTACGCCGGCACTGCTGTGGTCCTCTGCCCATGTCCATTCCGGCTCTCCCCATTGATGCCCGGCCGGTTCTCCGTAAACAGCCCCGCAGTTTGCGCAGACCGCTCCATCTGTGCATGTATCCACACCGCCGGAATGAGCATTGACTATGATCTGCGATCCATCTTCAGACAGCCACAGGCAGCGGGAACCTGATCCGTTAAATACGAATTTGGATCTGTATATCGTCGCCCATAACAAGCGCAGCGCCGTTCTGTGTATACACATCTTCCGGGCTGTCTCCAAATACGCCCCTGCTCACATTATCTGTGACTGTGCCGCCGTACAGGAATGTGTTATATTCACTGCCGTTGTTTGAAAAATATACACCTCCGCCATTATAAGCGCTGTTCCCTGTGATCGTACCGCCATTCATGGTGAAAGACGCACCGTCAGTAAACTGTACATCCACGCCCCCGCCATATGTATAATTGCCCAGTGCTTCATTATCGCTGATCGTACCGCCGTTCATGATAAATTCTGCCCAGACCATGACCGCGCCGCCGGAGCCCCATTGAATTCCTCCATTCCAGAAGCCGCTTCAAAACTTTGCAAACTCCATCCCGGACTTGCTCCCCAACTCTATATCCAGGATCAGCACATCAAAAATCTCTCCTCTCGTCTCAATGAACCGCCCCAATTCTTCCGCATCAGAAAACGGCGTGATCTCATACGGTATCCCTGCATTTTCCAGGATTTCTCCACAGAGCCCGCAGATCTCTTCCCGTATCACCTGCTCATCTTCACAAACCGCCAGACAGTATGTATGCATAAGTTATACCTCTCTTCTGCTTCAGGCACGTCTTCCCGCCTGCTGCAATCTGAACTATATTATACAAAAGTACATCCTGTCCTTCAAGTAGTGAAACCCACTGTCTCATCGTTCTCATTCACTCCTTTACAGATACTTCCATCAACCTAAAAAAGCACCCACAAGACTATATGTCCGACTGGAAGATTACCATACATTCTTTGCGGTAAAATGCTACACCGCATTTCATGATATCTTTATATCCCTCCTGCCGAAGCGATGCTTCATAATCCTGTTCTTCAATCTGCCGGAGCGCTTCCCTGCATTTTTCTTCCAGCCCCTGATAGTTCTTCGACACCTTGATCTCGATGATCACGGCTTTCCCCCGGACGCTCGGATATCTCACGAGGATATCCGGCCTGCCGTTCCCGGATTCACGGTTCGACTGCACGATGTAATTCCCGATATTTTTCAGCATCCCGACGAGGAACCCATGGTAATAACTTTCCTGATAATCGTAAAAGCTGATCGTCTCCATCAGATTCTCCGAGAGGATCTCCGCCATCTTATCGCCGTCCCCGCTCAGCAGGCTTTCGTAGAGAGGCGTAAGCTCTTTCTTCTCCGTCTTCTTCTCAAACCATTGGAGAACCGCGTTCTTATAGACATAGCGCACCTCGCTGTTAGGGATCGCCATTTCCATCCGTACCGTCTCATCCTCCTGCTCCTCCCGTATCTTTTTCAGATACCCGGTAAAGAACAGAAAGTTCCAGAGGTTATCCTGTGTGGAATTCATGTCGTCGTATGTGATGTCCTCATGGATCGGTTTTGTGATCGTACCGCCTTCGATCAGCCCCTCGATTTCCTGCCGCACCGAGAGATCCGCATGTTCGATCAGTTTTTTTACGATACTGTTGGAGCTTGTATTGGACCAGTAGGGCTTTGCAAAGACCTTTTTGTCTCCATAGCAGGAATTCACATAATTGATCACACTCCACGGATTATAGACTTCTGATTCACCAAACAGATAACCGTCATACCATTTCCGGACCGTCTCCAGATTTTCCTCAAGACCGTAATCTTTCAGCATCTGTTCCACCTCTTCCGGTGTAAAACCGAAATGCTCTGCAAAAGAATTATTCGTAATAGACACTACATTCAGATTATTCAAACCGGTAAAGATCGATTCCTTGCTGATTCGCAGACACCCGGTCACAACGGCAAACTCCAGATTGTCATTGGTCTTCAATGCGGACTCGAACAGCGACCGGATCAGGGCCACCATCCTGTCATAGAACCCGCTGAAATACGCGTTTTCCAGCGGAACGTCATACTCGTCGATCAAAATAACAGAACGCTGTCCTGTACAGGCATACAGACATTCAGACAAAAATTTTAACGAATCCGCATAATCGCTCTCCGTGCCTTTCAGATCGCGGATCCTCAGATAGCGTTCCAGCTTCGCATCTGTCAACGCACCGCTTGCTTCGATCTGCTTCCAGTGTCTGGAATATTCTGATTCTACTGCTTTTGTCAGCATATCATAAGCAAGATCATACGAATACTGCTTCATGGATTTCAGAGAGATACTGATCACAGGATATTTTCCCATATGGGAAAGATATTTTTCTCCCGCGTCCATGATCTTCAGCCCCTGAAACAGGCTGCTGTTATCTTTTTCCCCTTTTTCAAAGAAATATCGGAGAATGCTCATATTCAGTGTTTTGCCGAATCTCCGGGGCCGGGTAAAGAGATTGACCTTCCCCTTCATATCCAACAGTTCTTTGATAAACAGTGTCTTATCTACAAAATAGTAGCCGTGTTCCCTGAGATCTTCGAAATTCTCCACGCCGATCGGCAGAGGTATCCATTCCATACAAAACGCCTCCCTTCCAGATGTAGTTACATTTTACTACGTCCGAAAAGGAGGCGCAAGGTTCAGTATATTACGGATTTCAGGATACTCCTGTTAACAAAAGGCAGCAGTTCACCCATCCGGCAGGCTGTCCCGAACGCACAGCGCTCCATACCCCAGCTGGGCGTTCGGCCACTCGCTGTACCCCGGCAGTTCCCTCGCCCCGCGCCTTAAGTATGCCTTCACTTTCTCGCCATACAGATACGGGTCATTGCCCCGCACGATCCCCCATTCCATCAGGAGCGCCGCGCTCCCGGTCACAAACGGCGCGGCAAACGACGTCCCTGAGAAAGCCCGGTAACCGCCGCCTGGGACAGGCGCATTCACCCTCACGCCAGGAGCCGCAAGGTCAGGCTTCGGCACGCCGCTCCCCTCATACACTGCCGCCGGCCCTCTTCCGGAAAAGTCCGCGTAGGAAAATGTTCTTGCGTCATATGCCGCCACAGTGACGACAAGGGATGCCGTAGAGGGGATCGTCAGTGTAGAAGAACTGTTGGGAAGCAAAAACGCAGTCCCCACATTCAGCGCCTCCTGAGCGGGAAGCCACATCTGATAACTGCCATCCACGATCCGCCGAGGTGTGAGCACGAGTTTCCATACGCCGCTGTCTATATAGGATTCTCTGGGAATAAACGAAAGATAGATCTCCTGTTTCACACTGTATGGCTTCGGCTCCCCGTAATAGATCAGAAGCTCTGTTCCGCCCAGAACAAATCTCTGAGGTCCCAGTATCTCCCTGAACGGGCCGATCCGGGTGCCGGACGGATCAACGACCGAGATATCCATCTCATCGACATAGGATTTCCATATCTGCACATTCAGTGACGGCTCCATCTGCTGCACTGCCAGTTCCACTGTCTTTTCTTCTTCATCCGATACCCGCCCCGCCGCATGGCCGGCTGAAGTCCCTTCATTCCCGCTACCCACGCAGATCACATTTTTCCACGTATCGGAGATATCATTCAGAAAGCGCTCCACAAGGGAAGTCCCGTCATGGGAGCCATACGTATTGCCGAAACTGATGTTGACCGCGACCGGCTTCTTAAGTTCGAGCGCTTTACGGATCACATAATCCACACCCGTCATGAGCTCCGTCGTCCTGGGAAAGCCCTCGGTCTGCGGCGCGCCCATCTTTACCACAATCAGCTCCGCTTCCGGCGCAGCTCCCCGGTACCGCTGTCCCTCGCTGCCTGCGCCGTTTCCCGCTGCGATCCCGGCTACCGCTGTCCCGTGCCCGCTCATATCCCGGCTCGGAACGATCCGGTACCGCTCTCTTTCTTCCGGCTCCGTCAGCGCCGTATTGATTTCTTCCCGCGTAAATTCCGTGCCGGATGCATATCCCTCAGGCGGACTGCCGGGGATTGTCTGGTCCCACAGCGCCGCGATCCTCGTCGTGCCGTCCTCATTGCGGAAAGCCGGATGCGCGTAATCAATCCCGCTGTCTACGACCCCGATCAGGATCCCCTGTCCACTCAAAGAATAAGGCGGGAACTGCACAGCATCGATACATGATGCCTGCCTTCCCGCCTCAGCCTCAAAATACAGGCTCTTGGGCTTCTCGATAAATTCGATCTCTGTCAGACCCGCCAGTTCCCCAATGCGTTCCTCCCGGATAACGACAACGGCATACCCGTTCATGAGCTCTGTGACAGACACAGCAATCTCCCGCGCAGCTTCCAGCGTTCCCGAATACTTAACGATCAGCTCCCACGCTCTCGTCCCGGGGTCATACCCCGTCTCCAGTTCCCCGGACCGTTCCCGCTCCTCCGGAGTGGCCTCCAGCGCCAGGTTCAGGATATTTTCTATTTTCTGGCTCATCTTTTTTCTCCTTCTCACAGCTTCTGCCATTCTGCCCGTCTTTCTCCCATCGGGATCCAGACCGGGGATGGTTCATCTTATGCAGAAGGAGTCTGATTTATTTTCTCAATCACGTTATTTCCTGTACGCAAAGAGGGGCAGCCCGTCTTTGACCGGCACTTTCACCTCTCCCTGGATCAGGGGCAGGGCATACTCGATAAACTCTTTCCCCACATCTGATCCGTGCTCTGTGATCCACTCCAGAGGGACGCCCTTCTCCTGGTTGCAGATCAGGTTTACATCCTCAGTCACATAATCCACCCGGTAATCCTCTCCCGGCACGCGGCGGAATGCGACCATCTTCCCGGTCTCGCCCTCAAGCGCGCATTTCACCCCGTAAGCCCCGGAAGCGATCGCCTCCTTCTGGTCTGTCCCGGAAAGCATGGCAGAGGAGCACCTCTGGCATACATTGAGCTCGATCGAGCGGACCTTCACGCCGAGGCGGTCTTTGACCAGATTTTCCAGATATTTCCCGGAACCTGTGAGCATCTTGTGCCCGAACGTGTCCACGCCCACATCGCTCGACAGCTCACAGATAAAAGTCCCTTTCCCGTCATTGATCCCCTCGGAGATGCAGACGATCACATTCGGCGTTTTCTCAAGCGCCGCCTCCACATCTCTGATGAACTGCTCTGTGTCAAACGCAGTCTCCGGCAGGTAGATGAGCACCGGGTTGTCCCCCTCATACCTGCGCGCCAGGGCGCTGGCAGCAGTCAGCCATCCCGCGTGGCGCCCCATGATCTCCACGATGGTGACAGATTTTTTATTATCATACACAGACGCGTCCACCGCGATCTCCCTGACCGTAGACGCCACATACTTCGCCGCGCTCCCGAATCCCGGAGTATGGTCCGTCTTTACAAGGTCATTGTCTATCGTCTTCGGGATCCCCATAAAACGGATATCACTGCTGATCTTCTCCGCGTAGCGCGAGAGCTTGCTCACAGTGTCCATGGAATCATTTCCTCCGATATAAAAGAAATATCCAATCCCATATTCCGCAAATTTTTCAAACAGCTTCGGGTACACTTCATCCTCCAGATCTTCCGGCAGTTTATATCTGCACGAGCCCAGGTATGAACCCGGCGTCGTCTTCACCAGCTCCAGCTCGCCGGAGCGCTCCAGCGGCTCCATGTCCATGACCTGTCCGTTTAAAAATCCCTCGATCCCATTGACCATCCCATACACAGTCCCAAACGAATCCTCCCTGTTCAGAGCTTCATACACCACCCCGTACAGACTTGCATTGATAACAGCGGTCGGCCCGCCGGACTGTCCTACGATCACATTTCTTTTCATCCGTTTCCTCCTTGACAACTCCCGCGCCAGACAAGGCGCTCCTCGTATTCAGCATCTCTACTATATCCGAAAAAATAAAATTTTACAATATATAAGAAAGAATGGTATACTATAACCAGTGACAAAAAGTATCCCGAGGGAGGAAATCATCTATGAAATATATTTCATTTGCCATTCCTTGTTACAATTCAGAAGCCTATATGGAAAAAGCGATCAACTCCATCCTTCCGGGAGGCGAGGACGTGGAGATCATCGTGGTCAACGACGGCTCCAAAGACGGCACCCAGGAGATCGCGGAGCGCTACCAGGAAAAATACCCCACCATCGTCAAAGCTGTGAAAAAAGAAAACGGCGGACACGGGGATGCTGTCAACTGCGGGCTCGCCCACGCAACAGGAAAATATTTCAAAGTCGTGGACAGCGATGACTGGGTGGACGAGGAGTCACTCATAAAGATCCTGGACGCGGTCAAAGGATTTGTCGAGGCAGATTCCCAGGTAGATATGGTGATCGCAAACTATGTCTATGAAAAAGTAGGCATGCCGCACAAAAAAGTCATCCGGTATGACAATGTGCTCCCGGAGAACCAGATCTTCCGCTGGGACGACATCGGCCGTTTCCGCCTGGATCAGTACATCCTCATGCACTCTGTCATCTACCGCACGGAAATGCTGAAGCTGTGCCAGCTGGAACTGCCGAAGCACACCTTCTACGTGGATAACATCTATGTGTACTATCCGCTCCCGCATGTGCGCACACTGTATTACCTGAATGTGGACTTTTACAGGTACTTCATCGGGCGCGAAGACCAGTCCGTCAATGAAAAAGTCATGATCAGCCGGATCGACCAGCAGCTCTTTGTGACAAAAGCCATGGTCTCCATGTACGAACTCCGCCTGATCACAAGCAAAAAACTGAGGAAATACATGGTCAACTACCTTGCCATCATGATGACCGTGTCCTCGATCCTCTGTATCCGCTCAAAGAAAAAGGAAAACCTGATCAAGAAAAAAGAATTGTGGGATTACCTGAAAAAGAAAGACTACAAGACCTACATGAAGATCCGCTACGGCATCCTGGGACAGACCATGAACCTGCCCGGACGCCCCGGACGGAAAGTGTCATCGCTGGCATACAGCGTGGCAAGGCGGCTCATCGGGTTTAATTAAATCTGTATTTGCGGGGGGAGCCGCTGTCAGAGTAAAACGTCCGAAAACAGTGAAGCGCGGTTATATAAGACGTATTCAGCACGGGTGTGTGGGTAACTTCGGCTCCGGGGCTCCGTGGCAGCAAAAACTAAGAAATCCGGGACTATGCTAAAGGCAGAAAGCAGCAGGGAGCAACTCGCCTTTGGCTCAGACAAGCCCCCTGCTGCTTTCAACGCATAGTTCCGGATTTCAAGTTTTTTCAAGCCCCTCCGCAGTCACCTCAGACACCCACACACCCGTGCTGAAAGGTTTTCGAAAAAGGCGCTTCGCTGTTTTCTGGTTTACTCAAGCCGGAAGGTTCCCCGACAAATGCAGCGTTTAAAAACGTAGCGAGAAGGGAACTTTCCCGGCAAAAGATAACCCTTCTCCAATCGTCATAAACACACAACGCTAGAGAAAGTTCTCCGATAAACGATAAAATCCCCCTAGCTGGCAGAATTCTATAACTAGAGAGGCCCAGCTTGCTGGGCCAAATCGAACGGCGGGTCCTCTCCCGGAAGTCCGCGATTCCTTCCGATTGGTAAAACTTCTTGTTTCGCCGCTGAAGCTCCCCTCTCACCCACCTTTCGAAATCCTGCATTTGCCTGTGGGGACCTTCCGGTCGGATGAACCCAGAAAACCGGCCCCTTTGATGCGCCTTTCGCGGCGGACGGGGA
>ERZ1643246.2133-NODE-2133-length-19656-cov-7.331310_pt1 | contig 19656 bp, 19 predicted proteins | sample MGYA00579265_ERZ1643246 | MGnify/ENA primary metagenome ERZ1643246 (study PRJEB29033, sample SAMEA4952261) | chicken gut metagenome | biome: Broiler Chicken; feature: Gastrointestinal Tract; material: Caecum | place: Ireland | collected 2018 | study: Broiler...
CGCGGAGGTTCTGGACTGCTCTCTGGATCAGATTTCCGTGTCGGCGGCGGATACGGATACTTCGCCCTACGATTCCGGTTCCTACGCCTCCAGTACCACCTACGTCACCGGGAAGGCGGTGGAGAAGGCGGGAAGGAAATTAAGAGAGCTGATCCTGGAAGTCGGTGCCGGCGCGCTGGAACTGCCGGCCGGGGAGCTGGAGTTTGACGGGAGACGGGTGTACGCTCCGGCGGATGAAAGCCGTGAGATTTCCCTGGAGGATATTGCGGTCCGGTCCATGTGCGGAAATAATCAGGCCCTGGAAATTACGGTCAGCAACAGCTCGGAAATCTCGCCGCCGCCCTTTATGGCGGGGGCCGTGGAGATTGAGCTGGACAGAGAGACCGGGGAAGTGAAGGTTCTGGACTACGCGGCGGTGGTGGACTGCGGCACCCCCATTAACCCCCACCTGGCCAGGGTTCAGGTGGAGGGCGGCCTGGTACAGGCCATAGGCATGACACTGTTTGAGAATATCCAGTATTCCCCGGAGGGGCGCCTTCGGAACAATTCTCTGATGCAGTATAAGATTCCCACCCGTCTGGACATGGGAAAACTGCATGTGGAGTTTCAGAGCAGCTACGAGCCCACAGGCCCCTTCGGGGCAAAATCCATCGGGGAGATCGTAATCAACACCCCGGCGCCGGCTCTGGTCCATGCCATCGCCAATGCCACCGGCTGCTGGTTCCATTCCCTGCCGGTTACCAGTGAGAAGATTGCCATGGCGGTGCTGGAGGGGAAAACGGGAGTCATCGGAGACTGACAGGGGCCTTTCGGGAAAGCGGTACGAAAGAAGAGAAGTGCAATGAAGAACGTAGAGATCGCGGATTTACATATACATTCCCGGTATTCCCGGGCCACCAGCAGGGACGGGAACCCGGAAATGCTGGCGTATCAGGCGGCCAGAAAGGGGATCCGGTACGTGGGTACCGGAGATTTTACCCATCCGGCTTGGAGAGAGGAACTGAAGGAAAAGCTGGAGCCCGCGGAGGAAGGACTGTATCGGCTGAAAAAAGAATACGAGATCGAAGATCCTGCCGTTTCCGGCCGGTGTGAGCCCCGGTTCGTGGTGTCCGGGGAGATCAGCTCCATTTATAAAAAGGACGGGAAAACCAGGAAGGTGCACAGCCTGATTCTGCTGCCGGGCCTCCGGGAGGCAGATGAACTGTCCAGGAGACTGGAAGCCATCGGGAACATTCATTCCGACGGACGGCCCATCCTGGGCCTGCCCTGCCGGGATCTGCTGGAAATTACCCTGGAGAGCTGTCCGGAGGCCGTCTTTATCCCGGCCCATATCTGGACGCCTCATTTTTCTTTGTTCGGAGCCTTTTCGGGCTTTGACACCATGGAGGAATGTTTTGAGGATCTGACTCCGTACATCCATGCGGTGGAGACCGGTCTTTCCTCCGACCCGCCCATGAACTGGACGCTGTCCGCCCTGGACGGCCTTCAGCTGATCTCCAATTCAGATGCCCATTCCCCGGGCAAACTGGGGAGAGAGGCAAATCTGCTGGAGATTGACGGCACCTACGCGGGCCTTAGCAGGGCTGTCCAGACGGGCCAGGGACTAAAAGGGACCCTGGAATTTTTCCCGGAGGAGGGGAAATACCATTGTGACGGCCACCGGAAATGCCAGGTGGTCTTAAGTCCCGGTGAGGCGGAGGCGGCGGGAAATATCTGCCCTATCTGCGGGAAAAAGCTGACCATGGGCGTTTCTCACCGGATCCTGCAGCTTTCAGACCGGAAGGAGGGCTTCATCCGGGAAGGGGCGAAGCCCTTTGAAAGTCTGGCGCCTCTGCCGGAGGTCATCGGTGCTTCCACAGGACACGCTGCATCCGGAAAACGGGTGCAGGCGGAATATGAAAAGCTTCTGGCGCACCTGGGCGCGGAATTTTCGATTTTGAGGGAAATCCCTCTGGAGGATATCCGGAAGGAAGCCGGAGAGCGTGTGGCCGAGGGCATCCGCCGTCTCCGGGCCGGAGAAGTGATTCGGGAGCCGGGGTTTGACGGCGCCTACGGGAAGATCCGCCTGTTTACGGAGGAGGAGCTGGAGAATACGGAGGGCCAGATGAGCTTTTCCTTTGCATCTCCGGCCCCGGTCGGGAAGAGGGGGAGAGAGGAAAAGAGGAAAGAAGAGCAGCCGGAGTCGGAGAAAAAAGGCCGGGAGCAGAAAATCCCGGAAGGGGGTCTGAATCCGGAACAGGAGAGGGCCGTCCGTTCAGAAAGCCGCCGTCTGGCAGTGATCGCCGGGCCGGGAACCGGAAAGACGAAAACCCTGGTCTCCAGAATCCTGTACCTGATCCGTGAAAAACAGATAAAGCCCCGGGAGATCACGGCCGTAACGTTTACCAGAAAAGCTGCGGCAGAACTGGAGGAGCGGCTGACGAAAGCCCTGGGAGGGAAACAGCATCTAAGGGGGATGCAGATCGGAACCTTTCATTCCAAAGCCCTGAAGGCTTTACAGGATGCAGGGATAGAGATCCGGCTGGCGGAAAACCTGGAGTGCCGGGAACTGGCCCGGGAGACCCGGGCGGCCTTTCATCTGGCCTGCTCTGTGAGCAAACTGCTGGGAGAAATTTCCCGGATCAAGTCGGGAAAGGAATCCTCTCTGATCCCGGAGGAGGTTTATGATTATTACCAGAAGCTTCTGGAAGAGCGGGGGCTGCTGGATTTTGATGATCTGCTGCTGGCGGCGGCAGAATATTTTGAAGAGGCGGACAGCGGCAGAAGACATTTTTCTTATCTGCTGGTGGACGAATTCCAGGATATTAACCCGGTTCAGTACCGGCTGACAGAGGCCTGGAACCGGGGCGGAAAGTCTCTGTTCGTCATCGGAGACCCGGATCAGTCCATTTACGGCTTCCGGGGATCCCGGGCCGCCTGTTTTCAGGACCTGCTGGAGGACTATCCGGAGACGGAAGTGATCCGGCTGCGGGTCAATTACCGTTCCACCCCGGAGATTCTGGGAGCGGCAGCCGCTGTGATCCGGAACAATCCCGGCGGAGAGAGGGAGCTGGAAGCTTTCCTGCCCTCCGGATGCCCGGTGCGGATGGTACAGGGAACGGGAGAACTGTCGGAGGCCATTTTCGCGGCCCGGGAGATCAACCGCCAGGTGGGCGGCGTGGATATGCTGGAGGCCCAGGAGCAGGCGGCGGATCAGGAGAAAAAAAGAGTCCGGGGATTCGGTGAGATCGCTGTTCTGTGCAGAACCCACCGGCAGATGGATCTGCTGGAAAAGACCTTAAGCAGGGAGGGGATCCCCTATGTGGCGGCCGGTCAGGGCAGCTTTTTAGAGGATCCGATGGTCCGGGGCACCTGCGCCTTCTTCCGCTATCTGTTCCTGGGAGAGAAGACAGACCGGGAAAAAGCGGCAGAACTTCTGCTGAAACAGGAGGAGAGCCGGATGACGGAAGTACTGTTCGAAAAGCTGGAAGAAACCTTCCGGCCCCTGATGCAGAAGGGCAGGCCGTCCAGGGTTCTGGATCTGTGGATGGAAGAGCAGCAGCTGCAGGAAAATACGGCCATGCAGCAGCTGCGGAGCGCGGCGGTGCTCTGCGGAAAGATGGAGGAGTTTCTGCAAAATCTTTCTTCCGGCGAGGAGGGGGATCTGCTGCGCTGCGGCGGAAAAACGTATCAGGCGGATGCGGTCCATCTGATGACCCTCCACGCCTCCAAGGGATTAGAGTTTCCTGTGGTAATCCTTCACGGGGTGAGCCGGGGACAGCTTCCCCTGGAGACAGAAAAAGAGCCGGCGGATACTGAGGAAGAGCGGAGACTTTTCTATGTGGGCATGACCCGGGCCAAAGAGGAACTGATTCTTACCGGGGCCGGGGAAGTCTCCAGGTTCTGGGAGGAAGTGCCGGAAGAATACAGTAAAAAAGAAAAAACGGAGGGAAGGCGAAAGAGGGAGCAGCCCAGGCAGCTGAGCGTGTTCGACTTTCTCTCTCAAGGGGAGTAAGATATAATTATGGATCAGAAAACAGTTGTGTGCATTTTTAATATAAACGATGAAAGAGAACCAGAGGAGAGACTGGCCCTGGCCGCCAGGCGTGCCTTCGGCATCGACGCATCGCCGGTCACCTGGGAACTGCTCCGGGGGAAAAAGGGGAAGCCCTTTTTCCTTCATCATCCGGAGCTGTTTCTGTCCATCAGCCACAGCGGCCCCTACTGGGTCTGCGCCTTAAGTGGGGAGCGGGTCGGCGTGGATATCCAGGCGCGGACCAGGAAGCGGGGGGAGAGCCGGGAGGAGGCGGAGACGCGGCTTTCCCGGATGGCAGAGCGCCATTTTGAACCGGAGGAGAGCGATTACGTGGAGAACGGAAGGGCGGGCACCCCATACCAGAGATTTTTTGAAATCTGGGCGGCAAAGGAAAGCTACGTAAAATATACGGGGCAGGGCATCGACGGCAGCTTCGGGCAGTTTTCCACAGCTCCGGAGGACGGAAATATCATCCGGAACCGCCTTCCCTGGACCGCTGAAGGCGTCTGGTTCTGGAAAGAGGATATCGGGGAAAACTACGTGCTCTGTGTCTGTACCCGGAAGGAAAAGCCTGTGCAGGTGGAGTGGATCACAGACTGATCCTTTGACGGGCCGGAAGGGGAGAATCCATTCCGCGGCGAGCTCCTGATTTCCAAAGAAACACTGCCGCCGGAGGAGCAGGAACTGGAGCTTTATCTTTTCAGCGGAGAGAAGGAAGGACAGACGGCAGGGCTGTTTTATCTGCCCCTCCGGGGAGAGCTGGCCGCTGTCTGGGAAACGGATCAGGATCTGTCTGAAATATGTATAGAATAGGAATAAAACATGAAAATTTTAAAACCGGATTTTTACGATACGTTTGTCTGTACGGCCTCCCGCTGCCAGGATACCTGCTGCGCGGGCTGGGAGATTGAGATAGACGAGGATACCTGCAGGAAATACCGGCAGGCGGAGGGGAGTTTTGGGAGACTTCTCCGGTCCCGGATTTCCGAGGAGGAGGACGGAGACTATTTTATCCTGGCGCCGGGCCGGCGCTGCCCCTTTCTCAATGAAAACAATCTCTGCGATATTTATATCAATCTGGGAGAGGATATGCTCTGCGATATCTGCCGGGAGCATCCGAGATTTTACCAGTGGTTCGGGGAGTATACGGAGACGGGTCTGGGGCTCTGCTGCGAGGAAGTATGCCGGCTGCTGTTTGAGCGGAAGATGCCGGTGAAATTTGTGCTCTCCGGGAAAGGAGAGACGGAGGGCGGGGAGGAGGATCCTCTGCTGGCGCCTCTGCTGCGGGCCAGAGAGACTGCCTTTTCTATCCTGCAGTGCCGGGAATATTCCGTGAGCCGCAGGACGGCGGCGTTTCTGAAGTTTGCGTCAGCGCTGGATCTGCCGGTGCGGCAGGAGGATGTGCAGGCCATTCTTCAGACGGCCGGGATCCCGGCCGGGGACTGGCTCCGGCAGACCGGCGGCGAAGCGGACAGGGAATGGTGCGGCCGGGAAGCAAAGATACGGCAGCTCCTGGAACTGTATCAGGGCCTGGAGTCTCTGGACGGCACCTTCGGGGTACGGATGAATTCTCTGCAGGACCAGCTTCCGGAACTCCTTCAAAAGAGGGAGGAGTTTCTGGAAAGATTCAGAGACAGGGAACAGGAGTATGAACACCTGCTGGTCTACTTTACCTACCGGTATTTTATGGAAGCTCTGTTTGACGGATGCGTTCTGCCGCCGGCGCGGTTTGCGGCCGCAAGCCTTCTGGTGATCCAGCTCATGGATACGGAGTTGTGGCTGCGCCGGGGAGACTTTTCACCGGCAGACCGGATTTTTACAGCAAAGCTGTATTCCAAGGAGATTGAATATTGTCCGGAGAATATGGAAGCCATCCGGAAGTTTCTGGAGTGAGAGGATATGCCATACAGCGAAAAGCAGGAAAAACTGTTCCGGGAGCAGGCCCGGCTGGTCTGCGGCCGCCAGGCGGCCTATTATGCACGTCTGATGGGCGTGGAATACGGAAGGATCGCCATTAAAAATACAAAGACCCGCTGGGGGAGCTGCAGCAGCCTGGGGAATCTGAATTTTCACTGGAAGCTGGTGCTGATGCCGCCGGCCATCCTGGACTACGTGGTGGTTCATGAGCTGGCCCACCGGAAGCAGATGAACCACTCGCCGGCCTTCTGGGCAGAAGTGGAAAAGATTCTGCCGGATTACCGGGAACGGAGAAAATGGCTGAAGGAGCACGGAAAGGATTATATGTAATATGACAGAACAGAGAAAAATATCCTGCATCGCCCTGGATCTGGACGGGACGACTCTGCGGGACGACAAACAGATCAGCGCGGAAAACCGCAGAGCCATTGAGGCGGCTCTGGCAGCGGGCGTGAAGGTGGTGATTGCCAGCGGAAGGTCTCTGGGGGCTCTGCCTCCGTCGGTGACAGAAATCGCCGGTATTGATTATGCCATCACCAGCAATGGAGCGGCGGTATACCGCATGAAGGACGGAGTCTGCCTGAGAAGGATCCGCCTGGAACAGAGGGCGGCCGATGAGATTCTGCGCATGACGGAGGGGATGCGGCTGGGAGTGGAAACCTTTTTAAATGGTACGTCCTACGCCTCCAGAGAATATCTGGAAGATCCGGTTGCCTTCGGCGCCATGCCCTATGCCGTCAATTATATCCGGAGTACCAGACAGCCGGTGGAGGATATCCGGGCGTTTATACGGGAACACCATGGGGAGCTGGACGGGCTGGATCTGATTACCGCCGATGAAGAGAAGAAGCAGGAGCTGCAGAAACGGCTTTCTTCCGCGGGCCTTCCTGTCTATATCACTTCTTCTGTGAAGAACCGGGTGGAAACGGTGGCGGCAGAAGCCGGGAAGGCTGGAGGTTTGAAGTTCCTGCGGGAGCTTCTGGGGATTCCGAGAGAAGAGACGGCCGCTTTTGGAGATGGGGATAACGATATTGACATGCTGGAAGAGGCCGGCATCCCGATTGCCATGGCAAATGCATCGGAGGCCTGCCGGGCCGCTGCCGCGTATGTAACCAGATCCAACCAGGAAGACGGGGTGGCCTGGGGAATTTATGAAATTCTCGGGATTCCCCCCAGGGGAGCGGAGAAAAAATGAAGATACATGGCTTTCAGACATTGACGCTGCTGGACTATCCCGGTCAGGTGGCCTGCACGGTTTTTCTGGGAGGCTGCAATTTCCGCTGCCCCTTCTGCCAGAACGGAAATCTGGTTCTGCAGCCGGAGCTGGAGCCGGTGCTTGGAGAGGAACAGATTTTTGAACACCTGAAAAAAAGACGCGGTATCTTAAAGGGCGTCTGCATTACAGGAGGAGAGCCGACTCTGGCCCCGGATCTGGAGGATTTTATCCGCCGCATCCGTTCGCTGGGATATCTGGTAAAGCTGGATACCAACGGTTACCGGCCGGAGGTGCTGGAGGTGCTGCTCCGCAAAAAGCTTCTGGATTATGTAGCCATGGACATCAAAAACAGTCCCGGACGCTACGCCGAGACGGCGGGGCTGCCCGGGCTGGATGTGCTGCGGATTCAGGATTCCGTGGAGCTGCTGAAAAAGGGGGAGACGGATTATGAGTTCCGCACCACAGTGGCCAGAGAGCTTCACGGGAGGGAGGAGCTGCTGCAGATCGGCAGGTGGCTTGCGGGCAGCCGCCGGTATTTTCTTCAGAATTACCGGGATTCAGACGCGGTGATCTGTCCGGAATTTACCGGATATTCCAGAGAACAGCTGGAACGTTTCCGGGAAATGCTCCTTCCTCTGATCCCTGAGGTAGGCATCCGGGGGATTGATTAGAAGTTCTCACTGAACCTGCCTGTACCAGTAACCAAAGGGAGCGTTTCCCATAACGCCTGTCTCAGAGCGGGCAGGCTTGAAAGCGGAGAAGCCGAACATGCCTGCCATGAACTGCTCCCGGATGTCGAAAACGCCGGGCACCCCCAGAATGCAGGCATTGTCCAGACCGGGGCAGCGGCCCATAAGAAAATGGCGGTAATTGTAAAAGGCATGAAGAAGAAACTGGCTGCTGCTGATCTGCCAGCCGTCCTTCCGAAGCTCCGGGAGATCCTTCAGGCTCAGGCGGATGCAGTCGCAGATTTCTTCATCGTCAAAGGGACAGAAAGAAGTATGGCGTCTGCGCAGAGCTTCCCAGCGGTCCGGCAGGAGGGCCGGGGCGGGAAGCGGATCGGAGGGAAGAGGGGAGACCTGCGTCTCTGCCGGGGAGAGATCCAGGGAAGCAATCTGCACCCCGTCAGGTCCCGGATTTTCCGGCGGAATTTCCTGCGTCTCCTCCTTTTCTTCCCGGGGGGCCTGCAGAATGGAAGCGTCCGTGGTAAAATGATCCGGCAAAATCGGAATATCATCCCACTGGGTGGCGTACACGCGGCCTTCCGGTCCGGTGATCAGTAGGCCGGAAAGATCGTCCAGAGAGAAGGAGGAATCTCCCATATGTACGGAAGGGGCCAGAAGCCGGCCGGAGATCCCGCCCTTCCCGGCCCGGAGGATGCCTACCGGTATGCCGAAAAGGAATTCGCGGATGCGGACAAAGCCGTATACATTCAGGGGCGTGCCCTCCGGCAGAGAGATGACCTTCAGCTGAAAGGCCATCTGGCAGGTGCCGCTGCGGGCTTCCACCCGGACGAAGCCGCGGTTCTCTCCCTTGCTGTTTTCATGGTATTCGTATAAATAGGCAACAAATCTTTTATAATCAGACATGACAGACACCGGTTCCTTTCAATTTCTATAGAAACCATATGCGGGCGGGGAGGAAAATATGACAGAACAGGAAAAATTTATGAAGGAGGCCATCCGCCAGGCCAAAAAGGCGGAAGCCCTCATGGAAGTGCCCATCGGCTGTGTGATAGTGTATGAGGGGCGCATTATTGCCCGGGGATACAACCGGAGAAATACAGACAAGAACACCCTGTCCCACGCGGAGCTGAACGCCATAAAAAAGGCCAGCCGGAAGCTGGGCGACTGGCGGCTGGAGGGCTGTACCATGTACGTGACCCTGGAGCCCTGCCAGATGTGCGCGGGGGCGATCATCCAGGCGCGCATGGACCGGGTGGTGATCGGCAGTATGAATCCAAAGGCCGGATGCGCCGGTTCCGTGCTGAATCTGCTGGAGAGGAAGGAATTTAACCACCAGGCAGAGGTGATCCGGGGGGTTCTGGAGGAGGAGTGCAGCGCCATGCTGAGCGGCTTTTTCCGAAAACTCCGGGAAAGAAAAAAGAAGAAGGATGTTGACGGAATCCCGTGAAAACAGTATAATAGGATCTGTGTCCGGGCCATCCGGCATACGGAGAAGTACTCAAGTGGTCTAAGAGGTCGCACTCGAAATGCGATAGGTCCGCAAGGGCGCGTGGGTTCGACTCCCACCTTCTCCGCTGGAATGTTCAGTCTGCAGGCGGTTTTTGCCGTTTGCAGGCTTTTTCTATTTCTGCACTCTTGCCTTATTTTTATAACGCGCCGGCTAAGAAGAGCGCCCCGTCGGGCAGGGGATTTACTCTGCCCAGCCAAGCACTCTCTGTTTCATGCCTTCCAGATCCAGGACTCCCAGAGCAAAGCCCTTCCGGACCAGTTCCTCCGGCACGTACTCATCATATTTTTCAAAAACCGGGACTTCTCCGGGATAGACCAGCTCCAGCGGGTCAAATTCTTTTGCGGCCTCCTCGGCCGTGATCCTGTAAAATTCCTTTTCGCTGACCTTCATGGTAAACTGCAGATAATAAGGCCTGGACGGATGCAGTCCCTTCAGTCCCAGCCGCCGACCGCAGCGGATCTTCAGAAACCGCTCTAGGGCCAGAAAGGCGTAGCTGCCGAGCCATGGAAACAGCGCCCACATATTTCCGCCCAGATGCACCAGGGGATGGTCCGCCATCCCGGATTTCCGGAAGCTGTCCCGGGCATCCAGAAGCCTGCATGCGGCGCGGCGCAGGAGATAGGGATAGATATTCTGCTCGTTTAAAACCCCATGCATCCGCTCCAGGATGCGGGTGTGGATATCGCCGGCCACATCGCCGAAATATGCCGGGATATTGCCTTTTACCAGGGTGCAGTAGACTTCTCTCTTTTTGTGGTCCACCTCGTCCACAGCCCAGACTCTGCCGGCAATGGCGATCTTGTCCCCCGGCGGCGGGGGTTTGACGATGGTGCCCAGTTCCTCCGGGCCGGAGCGCACGGAATACTCAATGTTTTCCTGAAAGACGGCATAGAATTTGTAGTTATTTACGATCCGCTCCCCGGCCAGGCCGAGGATCAGGCCGCCGTTTTCCGTCCGGCTGATGTGGCCGATTTCCAGCAGGTGCAGAAGAAGGGTCCGGTAGTCCTCCTTTGAGATTCGGTGGAAGCAGCTTAAGGGCAGCACCCGGGAGGCCAGCTCCCCGGGAGTCATTTCTCCGCAGGAGGCCAGAGTACTCATGGTCTGGTGGTAAAGAAGGCTGTAGGGCAGACGGTCCGTCCGGGGCGGCTCCACAAACCGTTCTTCCAGATACAGCTGCACCAGGGCAATTCCCTGAATCAGATACCAGGGAATCATGTCCGGAAGCATGGCCCTTGGTTCCGGGTGATTCTCCCGCATGACAAACCACATTTCCGAGGGGTCGCCCCGCCGGCCCGTCCGGCCCATGCGCTGCAGGAAGCCGGATACGGTAAAGGGCGCGTCAATCTGAAAGGCCCGCTCCAGCCGGCCGATGTCAATGCCCAGCTCCAGGGTGGCAGTGGCGCACACGGACAGAAGGGAATCGTCATCCTTCATTTCTTCCTCCGCGCTTTCCCGGTAGGAGGCGGAGAGGTTTCCGTGGTGAATGAGAAACCGGTCAGGCTCCCGGTTGGCCTCACAGTACTGGCGCAGGTTCTGGCAGACCGCCTCGCATTCTTCCCGGGAATTCGTAAAAATCAGGCATTTTTTCCCCCGGGTATGTTCAAAGATATAGCCAATCCCCGGATCAGCTGCCTCCGGCGCGGTGTCCGTGGGGGCTTCCGGCCGGAGAGTTTCGGGAAGGGAGGGCCGAGCCTCGTCCGCCTGGGGAGGCGTATTGAAAAAATGCTCCATGGACAGGCGCCACACCTCTTTTCCCCCGTCAAACCGGGGAATGATGGTCCGGCGTCCACTGCCGGCGGCAAGAAAGCGTCCCGCCGCCTCGGGATTTCCGATGGTGGCGGACAGGCCGATCCGTCTGGGAGTGCACCCGGCCAGCCGGCAGATCCGTTCAATCAGGCAGAAGGTCTGCATGCCCCGGTCTCCCCGGAGCAGGGAATGAATCTCGTCAACCACCAGAAAGCGCAGATCCCCGAACAGGGATGGGATCTCCATATGTTTGTTGATCATCAGAGATTCCAGGGATTCAGGGGTAATCTGCAGAATGCCGGAGGGTTTTTGCAGGAGCTTCCGCTTGCGTGTCTGGGGGACATCCCCGTGCCAGCGGGTCACGGCGATTCCCGCCTCCCCGCACAGCTCCTCCAGCCGGCCGAACTGATCGTTGATAAGGGCCTTTAAGGGGGCGATGTAGAGCACGCCCACGCTGGAGGGAGGATCTTCCTCCAGAAGGGTCAGAATGGGGAAAAAGGCCGCTTCCGTTTTCCCGGATGCCGTGGAGGCCGTGAGGAGGACGTTGTCCTCCGTGCCGAAGATGGCCTCGCCCGCGGCGTTCTGTACGCCCCGCAGAGACTGCCAGCCGGAGCGGTAAATATAATCCTGGATAAAGGGCGCGTATCTGCTGAAAACGTTCATAGGGTAAACTCCGCGTAATTTTTATCTGTCTGGTCGGAAACGGCCTGGGATTCCGCGAAGGAAAAATTTTCCGACTCCAGAAGCGCGCGGATATCCATGGACGGATTCTGATACATCAGGTCCAGCAGTTCAATGAAATCCCGGATTACCTCCCGGGGAGTAATGTTCTGATCCGCGCCGATCCGGCTGTATTCCAGCCGGATAAAGGCGGCAAGCTCCCCGGTTCCGGTTTTTCCTTCGTATCCGTAGAGCCCGGCATGCATGTCGGAGAGCTTTTCGCAGAGCACCAGCATTTCCTCCGGCGTCAGCGGTTCCAGGCGGATGACGGGAGCCAGCAGATCTCTGGCCCCCGGCCGGGAGAAACGTCCCTCTGCCAGGCGGGAGCGGAGAGCTTCATAGCTGTACACGCCCCGGCGCTTATCCTCAATGGCCTGGGGAGTCGCGCCCATGAGAATGCCGAGATACCGGGCCTTTCCCTGGAGGGCATCGTTGTACATGGTCAGGAGCTTTTCATAATTATACTGCCGGGTGACGGCGTTGGGAATCTTATAGAGATTAACCAGCTCATCGATCAGCAGGATCATGCCTGTATAGCCGGCCATGCGGAAAAATACGGCAAAGAGCTTCAGGTAATCGTACCAGTCATCATCTGTAATCAGGATGTTGATGCCCAGCTCCTCCTTTGCCTCGCGCTTCAGCGTGTATTCTCCCCGGAACCAGCGCGTGACCCTGGCTTTCGTCTCGTCATCGCCATCCAGATATGCGTGGTAATACAGGGAGAGAAGTCTGGCAAACTCAAACCCGTGAACCAGTTCGCTGACAGCGGAAGTAACGGTATAGATCTTCTGATCCACCGCTTTCGTCAGGGCCGGATCGCCGGGCTCCAGTCCTGTTTCCCCGGCTGCTTCCGCCTGCACGCTGCTGATCCAGCGGTCCAGCACCAGGGTCAGGGCGCCGCCCTCCGGTTTTGTTTTGGTGGAGAGATTGCCGATCAGCTCCCGGTAGGTGGCCAGCCCCTGCCCCCGCGTTCCGTGGAGCCGCCTCTCCGGCGACAGATCCGCGTCGGCCACGATGAATCCCCGGTCCATGACATAGTTGCGGATCGTCTGGAGCAGAAAACTCTTGCCGGAACCGTACCGGCCTACAATAAAGCGGAAAGAAGCGCCGCCCTCCGCAATAATATCCACATCATGCAGCAGCGCTTCAATCTCGTTTTTTCTTCCGACGGCGATATAAGGCAGGCCGATTCTGGGGACCACGCCGCCCTTCAGGGAATTTAAGACCGTCTGGGCAATCCGTTTCGGTACTTTTCGATTATCAGCCTTCATCTGTTTTTCCTCCAAGTATTTTCAGAATATCTTCCCGGTAGTCCTCCACCAGCGTGAGGGTCTGCCCGTCACACGCAAGAATGCTGTCTCCTGTTTCCTCAAAGAAAGCCTCATTGATGGTATCAGCCGCCACCGAGGGCATCAGGTGATGGGACTGCATGTATGGTTCCGGGGATTCTCCCCGGAGAAGAGCAAGAAGAATCGATCTGTGCAGGTCATCCAGAAGCCCGGAGACATCGGAGGGAGGGCCGGAAGCTTCCTCCTCCGGGACAGGCGCCTCCGGCCGCTGGCCCTCCGGCTCCCTCTGAAAGGATTCCCCCAGTTCCGATTCCGTCAGCAGGCTGTCTCTGGTGGCGCCGGCATCCCGGCGGATCTGTTCCAGGCCGGAAAAGTCGATGGATACAGCAGGTCTTGCCGCCCTTGCCTCTTCCTGCATCCAGGCGGACAGCACCGCCTCCGCGTAAGGGGCAGCCCAGGCCTCTCCAGGACTTTCCCGGAGGTAGTGACCGGTCTTTAAGCGCCTCCGGAACCGCCGGTCCGCTTCGCGCAGAAGCCCCTGCAGCCGTTTCCGGTCGAAATACAGAGGGTCATACCGTTCCTCCAGCCAGAAGCCGCCGCGGCAGTGATAGACTCTGCAGGCGTTCAGCGCGTAATCTGTATCCGCATGGATGTGTTCTTCCCAGTAAACCGCGTTGGCCAGGGGATGCCAGGGAAAGGTTTTCTGCTCTCCAAAGCAGGCAGTGAAAAGTGACTGCCCTTTCTGCAGGTACATCCCGGACGCGGTGCGCCAGAGAGCCGCAAACAGGTGCGCGCCCCTCTGCCGGTCTTTTCGGATTACAGGAGATTGCTCCAGCTTTCTGCCCGCAAAGGCGCAGAGGGCCGAAAACAGCTCTTCATCCGTATGGGTTTCCGGCTCTTTGAGAGCTGTCAGGAAGGCGTCCCGCTGCATCATGGCGGGATTGGTGTATTCCCGGGCCCGGGAAGGCGGCATTCCGTGCAGCACCGCGTACTCCAGCATCCAGCGGCGCAGGTTTTTGCCTATATCCGGATCGCCGGTTCCGGAGTCAAGAAAGCCGGCCTGAAATTCCTGCATTTTCCGGAGGCTCTCCTCCGGTGAGGAAGTTCCGATTCCGTTCAGCAGTTCATACAGGTACAGGTAGGCAAAAGAAGCGGGAGCCGGCTGGAAATCACCTTTTCTGAGCCGGGTGCGCCAGGTGAAATAGCCCCGGAGCTGCCGGGTGTTCAGGTCATGGTAGGTGGGGAAATAGTGCCTGTACGTTCCGGACCAGGGGGCATTGTCTTCATAATTCTCCATGAAGCGGCCCTGGCGGTAAAAGTTTCTGCATTTCTGCGCAAAGGAATTGCTCCGGTACTCGTACAGACGCCGCATGTCCCGGATCTGTCCGGGCACGTTTTCCTCCGGAAGCGAAAGCGGCGCGCCGGAAGCGGGGAGCCTGGTATCCGCGGGCAGAATGGACGGGCCGGCCGGGGCATTTTCCAGAGTAATCGTGAAGCTGCTCTGCTTTTCAGAATAAACCGCCCGGTCAAAGAGCCGGAAGATGACTTCCGGCTTCGTGCGTCTGTCAAAAATAACCCCCGCCCATTTCATGCCCTTCATGCGGAAGGGCAGCGTCAGATAGGGCTCCCGCATCTCGGACAGAATCTGCCGTCCGCATTTTATGTCGCACCGCTGCAGCTCCGTCCCGGTATCGGAATCCCACTGGCGCATGAGCAGGGCCAGCCATTTCCCCGTGTCCGGATCAGACAGAACCGAAAAGCCGGGAAAATCAGCCCACTTATGCTGCTCCTGAATATGAAATTTTTCTTCGGCATATGCCGTCAGTTCTGCCAGTTCCAAAAGGGCGCCTTTCTGCTGAAAAAAGATTTCTTCTCTGTGTTCCATGCTTTATTATACCTGCCTCCTGGGTAAAAAACAACCGGATACACGCTTGAGTGCATCCGGTTGAACAGAAAAATAAAAAGCAGGTTTATACGTAATCATCTAGATCCCCGTGCAGATACCGCGGCTTCGGCAGATCTTTTACGGTAATAAATCCCGGCTCTGCCTTCATTACATCCGGAATGCGGAGAACGGCATCAATGGCAGTGCCGAAGAAGGGTGCGGGATCATCGGTGATGACCTCAAAGGAGGGGATCCCCCGGAACGTCCATTTATCTATGCCGGTGGCGCCCTCCGCTCCGTAGGCCCAGCATATTTTCCCGGTCAGCGTGATGTTCTCGGCAGTCATCAGCTCCGTGCACTGAATCGAGCCCATGGTCTGGCCGGGCATAATGTGGAGCCCGTGGACGGTATCGAATTCCGTGTGCGCCAGGATAGGGGTGTGAGGGTGGGTGATTTCCTTCGTTACATGCAGGTTTAATTCATCCGCAATCTGGTAAATAGCGAAGGTAAGGGCGCCCCTCCGGTTTTCTTTTCCCTCTTCCTTTGTGAGCTTATAAAATTTTTCCTCGGAGACACCGGGATGAATCTTGTCAAGCTCTGCCTGTCCTACGACATCCAGCATGCCCCAGCTTTCACAGGTGATGGAATCGATCCGGATGCAGTTTCCGCTTAAAATGACGGCCTTATTGGACCAGGTCACATCCTGCATGCCAAGCCCGACGAGAGTTACCCGGTTCCGGAGGGCGGCGTCATTTAACCGCTTATAGGTTTTTAGATTCTCCACGAAGGGAAAATAGGCGTCCTCACTCAGGATTATTACATTTAAACCGTTTTCCAGGCAGCAGCAGATCTGATCCGCGATCTCTTCCAGATTGGCGGAGCAGTGAATGGCAACATTCGCCCCGCTGGCTTTTATGACTTCTTCCAGGTCAATATCCGGGCCCGCGAGCAGAGATACCCCGGAGGGACCGATACCTGAAAGTTCTCCGATATCCTCTCCGATATGGCTCCGCCTTCCCACGGCAGCCACTACCGGAACGTTTTTATCGGCAAGAAACCGGGTGATCTGTTTTCCCATGATCCCCATTCCGAAAAGAATAACTTTTATTTTGTGATGGTTCATTTTGACTCCCTTTTTAATTATGTATTGAATGGAACAGCAGCGTGCCGGCAGCGTGCTACAATCATATAGCCGGCAGCTGCGGAAGTCAATACGCGGGGAAGGAATTCAGAAGAGTCCATATTTTTAACCGGCCGGATTTTGTTAAAAGGTGCCAATGAAAAACTCAAAGCAGCTGCGCCACGTAGCCATAAATGGAATAGATGAAGAAGGCTGCCAGAATGACCAGGGCGGCAGCGGCGAAGAGACGCCGGCGCAGCCGGTGAGACGGCTGGTATTCTGAAACGGAATCCTCTTCCCCGGAAGATTCTGTCCGAAAGAAATCCTCCAGAAGCTTCCGCGCGGCGCGGGCATCGGAACGGCTGACGTAGATGCCTTCCCCCGGCGGAGCATTGTTCCCGCGGGCGTCTGGCGCTTCTGTCTGGCTGCAGGCCGGGATGTCGTGCTCCTTCAGGTGCTCCACCAGAATATCTGCCTGCACTTTTCCATCGATGATCAGAATTTTTTCAAGTGTTTCGTTCTGCATGAAATTCCTCCTGCTTTGATTATACAGCAAAGAATCATATGTTTCATGATTTTGTTTTAAATTATCAAAAAAATATGGTAGGATAGAGAAAAAGGTATGGAGGAGAAAAGGATGCATCTGGAAAAAATACAGAATCTTCTCAGAGAGAAAAGGATATCCTTTGATTACGCGGAGGAGGATGGCTGCGGAAGCATTGATTTTGAGCACCGGGGGCTTTCCTACCATATCTGGGAGTACGCGGACGGCGGAGAGCCTTGCGGCGTGGAGACGAATCTGGCCAATGTGGGAAGGACAGAGGAGCTGGAGGGCGATTACGAGCAGAAGCTGGCTGAGATCCTTCAGAGCTTCTGAAGAAGCGGGAGAAGAATCCAGGCAAGCACTGCCCACAGGGCCGTCAGCAGCGGCAGTCCCAGAACAAAAGAGAGATGCCGTGTTTTATGGCGGAACAAGTACATACCCAGCAGGCAGCCGACGCCGCCGCCCAGGACAGCCGTGAGAAACAGAGTTCTCTCGGGGATCCGGCGGCGGTGTCTGCATGCCCGGCGTTTGTCTGAAAAAAAGCAGAAAAATCCTGTCAGATTTATCAAAAGCAGATAAATAAAAAAAATCGCAGCCGGATGAAGTGTATTGGTTGACAAAACAGCGTCCCTTCCTCATAATAATTATTTAAAGACTGAGAGCATTGTAACAGATTTCAGTTCAGAAGAAAAGATTTAGCGGAGAAGGAGGAGACGGGATGGAAGATTTGATCGTGTTGACGGATGAGGACGGACAGGAGGTTGAATTTGAGCTGCTGGATCTGATCGAATATCAGGGGGAAGAATACGCGGTGCTGTATCCGGCGGAGGGAGGCGAGGACGAGCTGGTTCACATTCTCCGGGTGGTGGCTGAGGACCTGGATGAGGAAGAGGCCCGGTACGAAGGCCTGGAGGATCAGGAACTGATCGAGGCGGTATACCGGATTTTCCGGAAGAGAAACGGTCTGAGCTGAGACGGGAGGAAGGACATGGACAGAAGATGGCCGCGGGCTGTGATCTTTGATATGGACGGACTGATGTTCGGAACGGAACAGATGATCCAGCGCTCCTGGGACGAGGTGGGGCCGGAACTGGGATATGAGCCTCTGGGGCACAACATTTACCAGACTATGGGGATGAACCGGGCCTCCAGAATGCAGTATTTCCTGGAACATTACGGGGCGGATTTTCCCTTTGACCGGTTTCAGGATGCCTACCGGGAGCGGGTGAGGATCTGTACGGAGCGGGACGGTGTGCCGGTAAAGCCGGGGCTTTTGGAGCTTCTGGAGTATCTGAAGAAAGAGAAGATTCCGGCGGTGGTGGCCACGGGTTCCAGCCGGACGCATGCCCTGGATCTTCTGGAGAGAACGGGCGTGCTGCCGTATTTCCAGTTCGTGCTGGCCGGCGATCAGGTGAAGGTGGCGAAGCCGGATCCTGAGATTTACGTGAAGACCTGCGAAATGCTGGGCCGGCGGCCGGAGGAGGTGCTGGTGCTGGAAGATTCCTGGAACGGCGTCCGTTCCGCCCACGCGGCCGGCACACCGGTGATTCTGATTCCGGATCTGCAGAAAGATTCCTCTCCGGTGGAGGGCCAGTATCTGAAAAAAATGGAATCCCTGAAAGAAACTGCAGAATGGCTAAAAAACAGTTGCAGGAGCAAAGAAAATATGTATAATAAAAATAGAAACTGTTATTGATTTTGAACGCAGAATGATAAAGGAGAGAATCACATGCTTGATAGAAAAGTTGTGGAGCTTTTGAACCAGCAGGTCAATAAGGAGTTTTATTCTGCCTATCTGTATCTGGATTTTTCCAGCTTTTACAAGGATAAAGGCTTGGACGGCTTTGCCAACTGGTACCAGGTGCAGGCCCAGGAGGAGCGTGACCATGCCATGCTTTTTTACCAGTACCTGCACAACAATAATGTGCGGCCGGTGCTGGAGACCATTGACAAGCCGGCGAAAGCGCTGGAAACCCTGAAGGATCCGCTGACGGCAGCCCTGGAACACGAGGAGTACGTAACCGGGCTCATCAATCAGATTTACGCTGCCGCCCAGGAGGTAAAAGATTTCCGTACCACTCAGTTTCTGGACTGGTTTGTGAAGGAGCAGGGAGAGGAGGAGACGAACGCTCATGATCTGATCACCAAGATGGATCTGTTCGGCTCTGATCCAAAGAGTCTGTACATGCTGGACAATGAGCTGAAGGCCAGAGTTTACGCGGCTCCCAGCCTGGTGCTGTAGGGAGAACCGGAAGAAGGTCTCCGGAAGAAAGCAGGTGAACTTCCTGCTGATTCCGGAGACATTTTTGGGTAATTCGGGAAAAGGAGGAAGAGATGGAAGTATTTGAGGGAAGGCCGGAATCCTGTGAGGGAAGGATGGAAAAAGAATGTGCCGTATATGATCTGCTGGACCGCCTGGGGATTCCTTTCCTCCGGGCGGACCATGAGGCGGTGATGACCATGGAAGGCTGTGAGGTGGCTGACAGAGTGCTGGGGGTGGAAATGTGCAAGAATCTGTTTCTGTGCAACGCCCAGAAGACCAGCTTTTACCTGCTGCTGATGCCGGGAGATAAAAAATTCAAAACGAAGGATCTGTCAAAGCAGATTCAGTCGGCCCGCCTGTCCTTTGCCGGAGCGGAATATATGGAAAAATATCTGAACATCGAGCCGGGAGCAGTCAGCATTCTGGGGCTTATGTATGACCGGGAAAAGAGAGTGCGGCTGCTTATCGACCGGGAGACGCTGGAAGCAGAATATCTGGGCTGCCATCCCTGCGTCAATACCAGCAGCCTGAAGATAAAAATGTCGGATATACTGGAGAAATTTCTTCCCTGGACGGGACATGCTTACACGGCGGTGGACCTGCCGCGGGAATAAACGCGGAAAATCCGGAGCGGCCCCGAGGGTGCCGTCTCCGGATTTTCTGACAGATTTCTGTCTGCTTATTCTTTATAAGTCCGTGCGCCTCCCTTCGAACTGACACCACACACGTTACTCTTACAGTTAAC
>ERZ1643246.2137-NODE-2137-length-19611-cov-4.333248_pt1 | contig 19611 bp, 10 predicted proteins | sample MGYA00579265_ERZ1643246 | MGnify/ENA primary metagenome ERZ1643246 (study PRJEB29033, sample SAMEA4952261) | chicken gut metagenome | biome: Broiler Chicken; feature: Gastrointestinal Tract; material: Caecum | place: Ireland | collected 2018 | study: Broiler...
GTTGCACCGGATTTTCACCGGTTTCCCTTTTACCCTTGCCTTCGCAAGGCACTCGAGCCGCTTGTTTATTTACGGATACAGTTTAATACTTTTTGATTTGCCCGTCAAGTTATTTTTTCATAAAAATTTTGCCGCGCCGAAGATTGACAAACAAACCCTTTTTTTCAGCAATTTTGTGCTGATTTCCGCGCGGCGCGGCCGTTTATATGCAAATAAATTGTTTTCGCGCCGCACGGATATAAAGCCGCCAAAACCAGCAACGGAGGCAAGCGCGATTGCGCTTGCCTCCGCAATTTTTTTGATTCGATGCCGAACGGCGCTTATTTTGCCGCCGCGTATGCGGGGGCCGCTTCGCTTGCGGCGGAAAAGTCGTAACTGCCGCAACCGACGGAAACGGTTTTGCCGCCGAAAATTATCTTCGCCGCGACGCCCTGCGGGATTTCCGCATGCAGATACACGGTATCCCCTTCGCGCCGCCATTCCGAGCGGATTTCGCCGCGGACGGTATCGAAGGCGGTGCGCACGGCATCGATGCCCTGCGCGAGCACGGGCGCAATCGTAACGCAATCGCACCCGAACGCGTTCTCTTCGATGCGGATGCCGCCCAGATAGTGATACAAAAACGCGTCGTAACTGCCGAACATGGGATGATTGAAGGAATCCATTTCACTGCTCATTTCGCTTTCCCAGCGCTCCCATACGGAAGTGGCGCCGTTCGCGAGCATATAGCCCCAGCCGGGATATTCGGGATTCTTCAGCATCTTCAAAGCAGTATCGATATATCCGTTGTCGGCGAGGGCATAGAACAGATGGCGGTACCCGATATTGCCGCAGGTCGAATGGTAACCGCGCCTGCGCACGTTCGCCTCGAGATTTTTTGCGACCGCCGCGCGCTCGCCCTCCGGCACAAGCCCCAGCGAGAGCGCCAAGGCGTCCGCCGCCTGCGTTCCGCCCGCAAAATGACCGGCGCGCGCGTCAAAATACTTTTCGCGAATCGCCGCCGCGCTGGCGCGGGCGTGCCGCTCGTAGACGGGCACGTCCTCCTCCCTCCCCGCGATGCGCGCGAGGCGGGCGAGCAGCTTCAGATGCCAGAACAAAAACACCGAGGAAACATACAGATTGTCGGTGTGCTCGTCGTAACAGGCGGGCTCCACCCAGTCGGCATAATAGGAATAATCGACGATATAGTTCTCCGACTTGGACAGGAGAAATTCCACCCATTTTTTGCACCCGTCGTAACTTTCCCGCACGAAGCGGACATCGCCGTACAGCGCATAGGAAAGCGCGGGCATTAAAACATAGGCGATGCAGACGGGGTCTGCCGGTCTGCCGCCCGTATAATACGGAGCGGTATCCGCAATGGCGCCGTTTTTCAGCTGCGTATCGGCAATATCGCGCGTAAACTTCGGGAAAAAGCGCTCCATGCCACAGTTGTAAACCGTCTGATACAGGCGGGAAGAGAGGTCGTTCAGCCAGCCGAAGCGCTCGTCGCGCTGGGGGCAGTCTGTCAAAACGCCCTGCTGGTTGTTGCGCTCGGTGATTTCCGCCATGGCGTGCAGCGCGTTGAGCGCGCCGTCCGAACACTCAAAGGCGCCCGCCGCGCGCGTGGCGTTGCACACGAGCTCCCCGCGCAAGGACAGCAATTCGCAGCCCCCTTGCAGGAAAATCTGCACATACTGAAAGCCGTGGAAGGTAAAGCGCGGCGCAAATTCTTCCTCGCCGTCGCCCTTGAGGATATAGATATCCCTCGCCTTGGCGCTGCGCAGGTTGCACCGATCTACGCTTCCGTCCCCTTTCAGCCGCTCGCCGAACTCCAGCACGATGCGGCTGCCGCGCGGGCCGCGCACGCGCACGCGCGCCCGGCCGGCGATGTTTCGGCCGATATCCGCCACCAGACTGCCGTCGGCAAGTTCGTGCAGTGCGCGGGGTTTGTATGTGCGGAGCACCCGCTCCGGCTCGACGGACTGCATTTCGATTTTTCCCGCCGGGCCGGGATTGTACACGGCGGGCATCCAGCCCTTCTCGGGGGCGGCGTCGTACTCGGCGGACGCCCAATTGCGCGGAACGGAGTCTTCGAGGCAGGCGTCGTAGATTTCGCCGTCGTAAATGCTGGTTTCCACCGTAGGCCCCGCGGCGACATACCAACCGCCGTTCACCGAGGAATGAATTTCCTTTTCCTCGCCGTTTTCGCACTCGAAATACGCCTGCACGAGCGCCTGTTTGGCGCCGTTCCAGCCATGCGCGACTTCCAACCCGAGCACGTTCTTCCCCGCGCGCACGGCGGATGTGACGTCGTAGGCGCAGCAGGGTACGCGGCGGGAGAAGTCGGTCAGCGATGGATTCAGGAGGGCGTCTCCCGCCTTTTTCCCGTTGACGAACAGCTCGTGAAAGCCGATGCCGCAGACATAGACGCGCGCGCGCACTGCGGCGGAAGGCAGCTCGAATTCCCTGCGCAGGAGCATCGTGGCGCCCGAACTTTGGGCGGGCATCGCCGTCCATGTCCCCTTCCAATCCTCGCCGCGCAGCAGCCCGATTTCAAAGTAGCCGATGCCGCTCTCCGCGCACTCCTCGCCGGAATACACGGTAACACGCCACCAGCACTGCGCGCGCGAAGCGAGCTTTTTGCCCGCGTATTCCGCATAAAACGCGGCGGGGGAAAATACGACGCCGCTATCCCACAAATCGCCCTTGCCCTGCAGCGCGGCGGCCCTTGTGGAGCAGACGATGACGCGATATGCCGTCTGCGCGGCGCGGTCGGACGAAAGTTTCCACATCAGGCGGGGCGAAGCGCACCCCAGCCCGATGGGATCGTTGCGATATTCACATTGAATTTCTGTAATCTTAAACATAGGATAAAACGCCAAGACAGCTTTTTGCAATGCGAGCGCCCGCACAACCGTGCAGACGCCCGCTGCTATGCCGTGTTATTTTACTGTATTATTTCTGCTTTTTCTTACGAACAACGAGGAGCGCGCCTGCGGAGAGGAGAAGCGCAACCCCGATTCCGACGGAAGCGGCGCCGATCGCCGAACCGCTGCATCCGCCGCTTTCGGCGACGATTGTCACGGTAAGGGTACCACGGGCCTGCGTGTCGCCGACGGTTACGAGGACGTTATAGGTCGTTTCGCCCAATTCGCTCGTATCGATGTCCTGCTGCAGCACGACTCTCTCGTCGTTCAGCGGAATTTCCTCCGTCGTGCCGTCGGTATAAGTGACGGTGATATTGTACTGCGAAAGGTCAGGCGTGGAATTTTGCGTCAAGGTAATCGAACCGCTCACGCTGTCGATACCGCGCACGACGGTCACCTGCACCGTCTTCGTGATGGGCGCGAGGTCGTTGCCCTCCGCGTCTTTGCCGCCGGTCAGCGTAATCGTAATCGTAGCCGTGCCCGCCTTCATGCCGACCATCGTGCCCGTCGAATTGATGGTTACGACGCTGGTATCGGACGATTCATAGGAGAAGGTGCCCGTCGTTGCATCTGCGGGAACGCGGGTTGCGCCCACGGGAACGGCCGAATTGACTTCGATTTCCATCGTTTCGTCCACCGTGAAATCGGTGTACTCGATATAGAGCTGCCACAAGCTGCTTTCGCCGTTATCTTCATAGCAATAATAGGTTACGTCTTCCGTGCGCACGCCCTCGACAACGTAGTAGCCCTCGGTGTTGGTGCTGTTGCCGACGTACAGGTAGATGGGCATGCCCGCCTTGAAGGTAATCGTATCGCCCTGTTGATAGATGGGGATATCCTCGCCCGTGGCGCTGTCAACGCCGTAGCCCTTGGTTCCGGTGTAGCCATCGGGGCGAATCATGATAAGCAAGTTCGAGGAAACCTGCCATACAGAAATAGGGGAATCGTCGTTTGTATTTTGGTAGGTCGTACCGTCCGCGCGCTCGTAGACGATGTAGCTCGCGATATCCTTGAGCGCATTCAGCTCGGCAGTGCCGCTGCCCGTCATGTTGCGGGTGTTGGTGGAATACTGGTTCATTCCGACCATCATGTGGCCGTTCCACGTGCCGGAAGCATTGCGGTCGTCGGAAACGTCGTAGCCGCTCACGCCCAGGGAGCTGTACGTGCCCACTTCGCGCGGGGTAAAGATTTCGATTTCCAATTCATAGGTGAGCCCGCTCAAGTCGTCTGTAACCAGTAAAGCATAGGTGCCCGCCACCGAGAAATCGATGTCTGCGATTTCATCCTCGAGGATTTCGACGTTGATAATCGTGCCGCTGTTCAGGGTATACTGCCCCATCAGCACATAGCCGCCCTGCTCGACGACAATCTCCCAGAAGTAGTTGCCGCCCGTCCAATCGGAGGACGCCACGGGGATGCGGAACGTGTCGATATCCGAGACGACTTCGAAGCTCGCGATGTCGTTTTGTTCCAAAGCCTCGACGACAATATCGACCGTTTTTGCCTCGAAATCGCCGTACCAGACGGAGACGGTGACCGTACCGGCCTTTACACCGCGCAGGACGCCGAGGGAAGAAATCGTAGCGATGCTCGTATCGCTGACCGAATACCGATAGTAAGCATTGATGGTGTCGCCGTCGTCAACGACAATCTGCAAGTCCTCGCCCACTTTGACGGTCGTGTTGTTCGGCGTTGCAATCGTGTAATCGTCCGCGGAATCGGGCGCGACCAGCTCGACGAACTCTTCGCCGTTATATACAAAGGATATATCCTCCTGGAGCGCTTCCGTTGCGAGGATACCGAAGCCGGCGCGGATGGTGAGAACGCCGCCCTCGGGAATGGTATTGGCATTGAGGTTGGTCTGCGAGCCGGGTTCATGGATGAACAGCCGCGCGACACTGCCGTTTACGCGCACGCACCAAACGTCGCCGATGTTGCCGTTCGGATACACGAAGGAGATGTACGGCAGCATGGTGTAGGTTTCGTCATAGTCGGCGTCGCCGAAGTCCTGCGTGTTGGAAGAGGTCGTATTGATATAAAATACGGAGTCCGTTTTATTGCCTACGATGTCCGTCGTGGTAATCGACTCGATGGTGATGGGCGTAAGGCTTTCATAGTCGCGGTCGGGAATTTCGCGCGGCTGTATCCAGCCGACGCCGTCGCATACATACGAAATCGTTTCCGGATTATAATAGGTGATGCCGTTTTTATTGGTCACAATCAACCCAGCCCCGATGGTGAGCACGTCGCCGGCCATCGGCGCCGATTTACCGGTATAACCCGAACCGTTGAAATAGAAGGTGATTTTTCCGCCCCATTCGTAGATATGCGAGCAGGCAAACGTCGTGTCGCCGCGCGTTATCTCTACCAAACCGAGCATGCTCGAGCTGTAAGTCAGCTGCTGTTCGTTATTGTTTTCCAAGTTCGAGGGGATACGAACCTCCGTATCGCTGTTCCAATCGGAAGCGGCAATCGAAGAGGGCCACGATATCTCCGTAACGGTAACACCGTCCTTTATCCACCGAACGCCATCATACGTGAAAGAAATGTCTTCCGAAGTCGTATAATCAATATTACTCCTGTTTGTGACGAGCAAACCCGCGCCAATCGTGAGTTTATCGCCCGTCTGCGGAGTCAGCCCCGTATAGCCCGAACCGTTGAAGTAGAAAGTAAGGTCGCCGTTCCACTCGTAAATATGCGTGCAGGCATACGCCGTATCGCCGCGCGTGATTTCGATTAAATCGAGCATGCTTGCATCATAGGTCAACTGCTGGTTATTCAGATTCTGCAGATTGGAGGGAATGCGAACCTCGGTGTTGCTGTTCCAATCGGACGTTTCGATGATATCAGCCAATTCGATTTCGGTTGCTTCCACCGTTACGCCGTCTTTCATCCAACGCTCGCTGGTGGAATCATACGTCCACGAAACGGCTTCGTTGTTGACATAAGCAACTCCGTTACGGTTTGTTACGGTCAAGCCTGCATCTACGCTCAGCACGTCTCCGTCCTGCGGGGCGGTTTTGCCGGTGTAACCCGAATTGTTGAAGTAGAAGGTGATTTCTCCGCCCCACTCGTAAATATGCGAGCAGGCGTACGTCGTATCGCCGCGCGTGATTTTTACCAAACTGAGCATGCTCGAATCATACGTCAGCGGCCCCTGGTTATTGTTTTCCAAATTGGAAGGCAGGCGCAACTCCATATCCCCTTGCCAATCGTCCGCGGTAAAGATATCCGGCCAGGAAATTTGCGTTCCTTCCGCAGGTTCTTCGGAAACTTCCGTAACCTGCCAAGCGGAGCCGTCGTATTCATAAGCGACCGTCTCCTCGACGATATAGCTCGCGCCGTCCTTATTCGTAAAGACAAACCCCGAGCCAATCGTAAGGATATCCCCTTCCAAAGAAGTTCCGTCTCCCATGTTAAAATACAGAATAACATTTGAACCGCCGCCATGAATCGCTCCGACAACGGTTGCGACACCATCGCGCGTATACGTCACATTTCTATGCGTACCTGCACCGTAGCTAAGATTTTCCGACCCGTTACCGAGATTTGTCGCATTTGTTGCCACATCGACCCTTGTCGGAAAGCCCGAAAAAGGCGATTCTGCCGTCGTTACTCCGGTGATTTCCACAGCCGTTTCTCCCTCTGCGAAGCTTACGACCGTCACGCCCAGGCAGAGCGAGACAGCAAAGCACAGAGACAACAGCACAAGAAGCAATTTTCTTGTTTTGCTCATATGATTTCCTCCTCTATAGAATTCTATTTGTTGTAAGCGTAGCCGAATCTTCCTATCGGCGCGCTGTCGCCCGAGATATAGAAGTCGAGAATATGCTTCCCGAGTTCTTCCTGCATATCAAACTGCACGTTGTCTGCAACCTTAAAGGAAAAACTGACGTTATCCGCCGTGAGACCAATTGCAGAGAGCGGGATTTTATACACGATGACATTCCCCGAAACGTACGTTTCCGCTTCGCCGGCGCTCGCCCAATTGTAGTCGCTCCCGCTGTATTTTTCGACGGAAGTCGCGCCGTTTTCGCCGGGGTGGCGGTTGACGATGTAGTTAAAGCCCGCAAACGAGTTGCTCGTATCGCCCGCGGAAATCAAAAGGTTCATCCACCCCTCGTCCCCGTCCTCGTGGGCGGTGATGTCGTCCTGCGTTTCCACATAGAAATACACGTAGGTATCGTCGTGAATCACCTTGATGGAAACGATGTCGTTGCGGTTGGAGTTGTCGATGTACGAATGCGCCACGTTTGCCGCGTTTTCGCCGTCGCGCGCCATCGCGTCTCCGGCAAAGTCGGCATATTCCACGAACACGTTGTTCCACTGCGTCAAATCGGAAATATCCTCGATGGTCTTGGTCGCCATGCGGTATTTCGTCGCCTCGTTCGTTTTAAAGTCGCGCACGTTGGAGACCATCTGCAGGTAGAAGCTGTCGCCGAATTCTTTGCCCATCTCGATGTCCCTCGAATATTCGGCGTTGTAACCGTCGACGAAGAACACGTCTCTGCCCGTCCAGCCGCTGGTGCTGCCAGCACCGCCCTGCCCGTCGTCGGTGACGTATTTGATTGCCGTCCATTCGTTCCAGCCGGTCACAAAGATATTCTGCACCATGTCCGCCTCCGCATAGGCGAGGGCGTTGTCCCACTGCCATTCGAAGTTCTGCCCCAGCCACCAGTCCTCCTGTACGGAAGAGCCGTCATATCCGCGCGAAGAGGAAGGCCTCTGCTCGGAAAAGTACGGGCTTTCGGACGAATGCTGCGCCACGGACACGGAGATGTTGCCGTTCAGGTTGGGAACAGGGGTGCCCCACTGCAGCCAGGGCAGGCCTTTTTCGTCGTTCACTTTGCCCGTGGAGGGCCACTGTGCCTCGTAAAAGTTGAAAAACTCGTACAGCGAATCGCTCGTGGAGAGCGCTCCGTCAGTCTGGTCGCTCGCGCCGCCGTTGGCGGTGGACACACCCACGATTACGGGGCGGTCGTCGCCGTCGAAACGGAACCAAAGATGGCTGTACTCGCTGGAAGTATAGAACGTATTGTAGATATTCCGCACCGTTGTGGCGCTCTGCGTGTTGGTGTAAAAGCCGACCTTCGGCACGTCCCAGCCCTGCTGGTAAAATTTATCCAGCGTCTGCAAAATGAGCGTGACCACGTCGTTGTAGGTGACCGAATTGGTATAGTCGAACAGGATATAGTCGATATCGGCGAGCGTCAATAGTTCGACGTGCCGCGCAATCACCCACTCGTCGCGCATGGAATAGTATCCGTAGAGCGGCTCGCTCATAAAATGGAACTGGTGCGTCGGGCTCTGGCCGGTGGTATCGTCTGTGTCGTACAGCGGCGAATCTTCGCCCAAATCTTCCAATTTGGAGACGTCGTAGATGCCGGACATGCCCTGCGAGCCCAGCCAGGTGAAGTAGAACAGCCCCACGTACTTTTTATCCGCATTCGTGGGGTCGGCCACCGTTATCGTGCGGCCGTAATCGTCGACGGCGGTAAGGTTCGCGACGCTGTATTCCTGCGGGGTAAGCCCGCGCGTATCAAAATCCAATTGCGTGCCTCCTCCGCCGTTGTCGGGATCCGTGCCCGGCGAACAGGCACCGAACACGAACAGCGACGCCAGCGCAATCGCTGCCGTGCGCATTATTTTAACAAACCTTTCTTTGTTCATGCGTTTTTTCCTCTAAGCCTTTCAGTCCGTCCATCGCGACGCCCTCGATGAGCTGCTTCTGGAAGATGAAGAACAGCACGGCGGGCACGACGCTCATCAACACGCCCGCGGCCATTCGGATATTTATCATATCGTTGCTGACCATCGAGTTGGTGAGCGTGTAGAACACGCGGTAGGCGAGCGTTGAGGGAAAATCATCGTTCAGCCGCCAAATCAGCGGGCCGTAATAATCTCCCCAGTTGGAGTTGAAAACATTTATCATGATATAGATTATGATGGGTTTGCACAGGGGCAGGCCGATAAAGAAATACCTGCGCAGCGGCCCCGCGCCGTCGATTTTGGCCGCGTCGTCAATCTCCTTGGGCAGGCTCTGCAAAAAGGAGCGGGCCAAAAAGATATAGATCGCGCCGCCGCCCGTGATGTTCGGGATGGTGAGCGGGAGCAGGGTGTTCAGCCAGCCCAGCGAATTGTACAGGCTGTACAGCGGAATCTGCGTGACGACCGCCGGCAGCATCATCGTCGAGAGCATGAAGCCGAACAAAACGTTCTTGCCCCAGAACTTGCACCGTGCAAAGCCGAAGGCGATAAACGTTGCCGACAGCGGCACGGCGATGAGGTTGAAGATAATTACGAACATCGTATTGCCGAACGCTTCGATATAGCCGCTGTCCTGCACTACCTGGAGGTAATTGGAGAACTGCGGCACCGCCGGAATGAGCACGAGCTCCGCCGAGGCAATCTCTTCGCGCGACATAAGGCTCTTGGAAATCATGAAAAGATACGGGAAGACGAGAATCAATCCGATTAAAACCATCAGCGCATACATGCAGATGCGGAAAATTTTCGCCTTCGTCTTTTTGCTGCGGTTCAGAGAATCAGAATTGACCGCCGGCTGTAAACTCTGCGCGATTTCTGCCATATCAATCCTCCTTCCCCGCTATCAGGCGCCGCGCGCCGAACAGCCCCGCGGTGACGATGCCGATTACGACCATCAAAACCCAGGAAAGGGCGCTGCCGTAACCCCAGCGCAGGCCGAGGAACGCTTCGTTATAGATGTACACGGCGAGCATGTTGATGGAATTCTGATAGCCTTCGCCGTTGGGCGGGTACAGCATGAGCGTGCCGTTGTACTGGAACGTGCCGATGAGCATGGTGACGATATTGAAGAAAATCATCGGCGCGCTGCACGGAATGGTGATGTACCAAAACCGCGCAAAAATGCCGCCGCCGTCAATTTTAGCCGCTTCGTACAGCTGCACGGGAATCGATTTGAAGGCGGAGAGCCACAAAATCATGCCGCCGCCGATGCTCCACAGGTTCATCAAAAAGATGGAGCTGATCGCAACCATCGAGTTGTTCGACAGGAAAAAGTCGCTGTGGGCGCCGAAAAGCGCCAAAAACTGGTTAAAAATCCCGTTCGTGGAGAACATGTCCTTCCACAGCAGGCCGGAAACGATGCCCGGAATTACGCAGGGAAGGTAAAATATCACGCGGAACGCGCCGATGCCCTTGTACGGCAGGTTGGCGAGGCAAGCCAGCAGATAGCCGCTTATCAGCACGATAGGCACGCTGACAAAGGCATAAAAGCAGGTGTTGCCGAAAACTTTCCAGAAGTTGATATCCGACGTGAAAATGGCAATATAATTATTCAGCCCGACGGGGTAATAATACCGTATACCCGTATAGTTGAAAAACGACCATATGAGCGACTGCACCATGGGATAGGCGGTAAACAGCCCCAACCCTATCACCAGCGGCAGAACAAACATCCAGCCTTCGCGGTTTTCGCGCCAGAACCTGTGCAACTTCGAATATTTGCGGGGAGCCGCCGGGGAGGGCGCAGCCTCCCCTCTGTATTCCCCGTTCTTCGTTTTATCAGGTGACGACGCTGTCGAATACATATTCGACCTCCCTCTGGAATAAACTGTACGCATTGTCGGGGTCGCGCACGGCATAGCTGCCGACGTAGGTGTTCATCGCGGAAATCAAATCGTTTGCATAGATGGAATCGACATAGTCGAGGAACTCTTCGCGGATTTTATACTGCGAACCCCACGTATACGCCTCGACGTTGAAAGTATCCGAGAACTCTTTGTGCCAATTCGCGTCCGGGTTGTCTACGGAGAGGTCGGTGCGGATGGAGGGCAGCGTCAGCCCGCCGTCGGCCGCGGCCTTCTGCTGGCCGTCATAGCTCATGATGTAGTTGAGGAATGCCGCCGCGGCGTTCAGCTGCGCGGGATCGGTGCCCTCGTCGTCCAGCGTGCTGTTGAGCGCATAGCCCGCATACCCCATGCCGATGGCGGAATTTTCTCCGTTGATGAGCGGGAAGGAAACGATATCGAACTTATCCGCGAGCGTCGCGCGGGACTGATAGTTTTCGATGCTGGTCGATTGGAACAGGAAGGCGCCCGTGCCGCTTTCAAAGCTGGAGGTCTGCTCGCTCCCTTCGGGGATGAAGTCTTTATCCACGAGGTTCTGCACAAAACTGACGATCTGCTCGCTGACAGATTCGGTGAGCGCGAACTCGCCGTTCTCGTTCAGAACATCGCCGCCCAAGCTGCGGATTACCGGGTACGCGACCGATTCCCAGCCCAAGTTGGCGTCGATGGGGAAGTAAGTCGTATCCCCGTTTTCGTCGTAATAATCGCGCACCTGCTGGCATACGGAGAGGAAAGTTTCCCACGTCCAGCCGTTTTGAATCACGCTCGTATCTACCTTCGCCTTGGCGAGGATTTCCTTGTTGTAGAAGCAGACGACCGAGTCGATGGAGCGGGGAACCGAATAGCGCGCGCCGCCGAGAACGCCCATGTTCTGGAAATCTTCGGTGAAATCCGCATCAAAATCGAATTCGCCGGCCGTTTCCGCCTGTTCGATGAAGCCGTTCAGGTTCAGCGCATAGCCGCCGCCCACGAGGAAATAGAAATTCTGCGAGTTGCACCAGATGACGTCGGCGAGCACGCCCGCGTTGTACTGGCGGGAAATCGTGGTGTTGTACGAATCGATGGTGAGCGTGTTAATCGTTACATTGATATTGGGGTAAACGGTGTTGAACCCCGCAATCATGGCGTTCATCAGCGTGCGCTCGTATTCGTTGTCGGGTATAATCACGGTGATGTCTGCCGACGTGCCCACGGGAAGATTGAAATCGATTTCGTAGTTCGTTTCTTCATTCGGATCATCGCCGGTACCCGGTTGGCCGCGATAATTGCCGCAGCCGACCAGTGCCACGCAGAGGACGGTCGCCGCAACGATTGCCACAATCAGTTTCCATAGTTTCTTCATGCTTGTATCTCCTTTATTTCGATTGGCAGTTGCCTGCCGATTTCAGCGCAATAATATTGAATTAACGAAGCGTTTTTTTTGTAAATGATATCTTATGCTGTCAATCGCATCGGTTTTCGGGAACCGAAAACCGATTATTTTTATATAAAAATACAAAATTTTGAAATTTTAGCCCTTGTAGTTATAGATGACCTGCATCAGATTCATCGCATACACGCGGTGCATAAAGTCGTTGGGGTGGTTGACGTTGCTGGAGGAAATTTCGCAGTAATTTTTCTTCTCCAAGAAATAATTGCCCACCTTCTGCATGTCCACGACGACCATGCTGCCGTCGCTTCCGTCGTCGGCGACGATATCCTGCAGCTGCGCGAGATACTCGTCGAAAATGCCCGGTTCGCGCTCGTACAGAGGGTTGCAGGGGAAGGAATTGACCAGGATGAAATTGCAGTCGGGCGAGGCCGCCTTGATTTCCATAATCAGATTTTCGATGTTGTCGCGATAGCGGATGGCAGAGACGCCCGAAGTGGAATCGTTCATGCCGTAAGCGATTACGCACAAATCGGGAACGGCCGCCTTCGCATTGTTCAGCGCCGCCGTGCCCTCGCCCGTGAGCGGCCATTCGCTCACCGTACCGCCCTTCGCGGAGTTGGTGAGCGTCACGTTTACGCCGTACGCACGCTCGATTTCCGCTGCAAGCTGATTCGCGTAACAGGGAGTATACGGTTCGACGTTCAGGTTGTCGCCCGTGGAGGAACTGCCCTCGGAGATGCTGTCTCCCAAAACGACCATGCTGATGTCCTCTTTATTTTGCAGCTTGCGACGCAAAGTATTCAGCACCGTTGCATCGTATTCCGAAAAGATGCCGTCGGGCAAATCGCGCACATCGTAGGCATAGGTAACGGAGAGATATCTGCCGTAGAACAGGGCGCTTTCGGTGTAAGCGTACCACCCCATGTCGGAACCCCAAATGGTGTAGAGCGTATGGTTGTCCGGCATGCCCTCCGTATATTCGAACCCGTCGGGAACCGCCGCCTGAATCTCCTCCTTCGTTGTACCGGTAATCACCTTTTCGTTGAGGAGCGGGATCGACGAATCCTCGGGAATGACGATGCGGCCGTTTTCCGTATCGACCGTGTAATCGACGCCCTCGGTATAGGTGACTCCAAGCGTTTGATCCATCACGCTGACGACTTTGAGCGGCGCGTACAGCAGGTTGGCGTATGCCTGGCCGTTTTCGTACTGAATGGGTAGCGTCAATTCGTTGTAAATTACGTTGCCCAGCCAATACGGCTGCGACATTTTTTCTTCGTAATCGTCCTGACTGTAAGACATCGTTTCGTACTCCTCGTCATAGAGCGGGAAATCCGCGAGATTTATCTCGTCTCCGCCGTCGCCGTCCGAAGGTTCCTGCGGCTGGCAGCCGGCAAATACCGCGCCGGTCAGAACGAGCGCAAACAGGCAGGACAAAATTTTGAATCTCTTTTTCATAGAACTGTATCTCCTTTCTGCCGGAAAACATTATAGAATCAAGTTGTAATAAAGTTTCCGATTTTTTGCTTGAAATTGTAAACTTTTTGCAAAACGGTCAGCGTTTTTTCTTCACCGCCAGCCCGGCGCCGCCCAAAAGCAGGAACAAAGCCGCACCCGTGCCCGCAATGCCGGCCGTCGAATTGCAGCCGGAGCCGCCCGTTTGCCCCCCGTTTTCCGCCACGCGCAGGGTAACGCTGCCGCTCACGAGCCCCACGCCCGTTTCCGGCTGCGCCACAAGTACGGCCTGCGCCTCGTTTTCGCCCTGCGACAGGAGTATTACGCGGGCGGAAACGGTCACCTCGTCGCCGGCGTATGTCCGTGCGGGCACCGCAATCGTATCCCCGTCGGCGGGCAGCGCCTGCACTTCCAGGGTGTCCGAAAGGGACAGCGAATGAATCTGCGCACCCATCGCCGCCTCGTTGGTGGTGATGCCGGTCACGCCGGACGCGGCGGCGCGCGCCGTGTCGTTGGTTTCGTACGTCCACATCCAAAGGGCGTACCCCCGGTCGGCAAAGGTACGGAAAATTTCGTTATAGGCGGATTCGAGCGTGCCGTCGCCGTAATTGGAGGTCAACGCGTCCTTCGTCAAATCGATTCCGCTGTTGACCGACTTTGCCGAGGCGAGGGCGCGTTCCGCCGAACCGTCCGTCGCGTTGAGCAGGTACGAGGTGGAAATCGTGGGCAGCTGCGCGCGCACGCGCTGCAACTGCTCGGGGAAGAAGGAAATAACCACGACGCGCGATTGCATATTGTATTCTGCAACCTTTTCCGCAAAGCTGGTTACCAAATCCGCCTCCCTGCCCTTAAACTCGATTATCAGGATTAAATCGCCCGTTTCGCCGGACTCGACGGCTTCGAATACGTCCTCTATGGTCGGAATTACATCCTCCGACGTTCCGCCGGCGAGCGAAACCGACTGCAGTTCCGAGAGGGTGAGGCTGCTGACCGGCACGCTGCTGCCGTTGTAGGTGATATTGTCGTTATGATAGACGACGATTTCCTTGTCCTCCGAAAAACGGATATCGATTTCGACGTGCGTCGCGCCGACGGCGGCGGCGTCCTCAATGGCGCCGACCGTATTCTCGGCGTGCAGCCCCGTATAGCCGCGGTGCGCAGCGACAAAGGGCGCCCGGGAGAGAACGGATGCGCGCGCGCCGTCCTCCGCGGAAGCGCCGATTTTATCGTACAAATCGTACACGGGCGCCGCGTCGGGCGAAATGACGCCGTATGCGCCGCTGCCAACGGCATCGGCAATCTGCACGGCGGAGCCGTCCGTAATTACCCACACGCTCTTGAACCGCGCCTGGTAGTATGCGACGGATTCCGCGCTCGCCTCCTCGCTTTCGAGGACGACGACCTGCGCCCCTGCCGTATTTGCCAGCCCCAGCTGCGTTTGACGGAGCGCGTCGGTTGCGGCATCGGAAGCGATGTAGTACAGGCGCGCCGAAGAAATTTCTTCCTGCGCCTGCGTCAGTATCGATAAATCGCCGGCGATCGCGAGTTCGTCAATCGGCGAAGAGGAAACATAGTCCGCCAATGCGGCGAGCGCGGCAGCGTCCTGCGGCTGTACGACGGGCAGAGCGGTGCCGCTCACCTCGTCCGCATAGATATCGGCAAACGAACCGAGCGACTCGTCCGCACCGGATACGATTTGCAGAGAGGAATCGACGACCATCCACACGACGTTGGGCGCCTGTTCCGCGCGCAAAGATTCGATGGAATCCTCGCTGTCCAATTTGGTTACAACGGTGGGCTGAGCGACAAAGTCGGCGCTGTCATACCCCTGAAAAACTTCTGCGTTGACGGCCGCAACCGAAATCGCCAACGGCAAAGCGGCGCAGCAAATCAGCGCTGCCAAACGCTTAAACATATAGACAACCATCTCCTTTTCTTACATTCTTTCCTATTTCTATAGTAAACCATTTTTTGCCGCAATGCAATATAAGATTTAATGAAATAATTGCACGATTTACAGATTTTTGTGTAAATTTAGTGGATTTTAATGCCTTTTTTTACTTTTTTCTGTTGACAACCGGCTATGTGGTATGTAATAATATAGCCGACGGGAGGCAACGGAATGACACCTACGCCCTTTGAGCACATAGAGCTGAAAATCATGGAAGCGGGATTTGACCGCGTCGACAACTCGTGGAACCGCTTTATCACCTTTTTCCCTTACTACCGCATTTATTACGTGGTGAGCGGGCGCGCGGTAATCTACCTGCAAGACCATCTGCTGACTTTAAAACCGGGGAAGCTGTATTTTATCCCCTCCTTTTCCATATTCGACGCGCACTGCGACGAAATTTTGGGGCATTATTGGATACACTTCAACTTCGACATTACCACGGCGAGCTACCTCACCATCTACCACCCCAAGAGCGAGGCGGAAGCCCCGCCCATCGTCGGCGAAATTTTCCGCAACCTCGTGCGGCACGTGGCCGACTACCAGAAGAGCGGCTCCCCCGCCGACGCCATCGCCAGCGAGGGGTTAATCAAATATCTCCTCTCCTTTTTCCTGCCGGATACGATATCCGCCGCACCCGAGGCCGCGCGCTTTATCCCCGTGCTGCAGTACATCGACCTGTTCACCAAGCAGTTCGGCATCACCCCGCAGCAGTACATCCTGCAAAAGCGCATCAATTCCGCAGCGCTTATGCTCTTTGAAAGCAACAAAAACATCCGCGAAATCGCCTTTGACTGCGGCTTTGAAAGCGAAACGTATTTCAACCGCCAATTCCATAAATACATGGGAATTTCCCCGGGGAAATACCGCAAGCTCGCCCTGCCGCTCGGCAACTGAGCGCCTCCGCCCGGCGCGGAAACAGAAAACATCTCTGCCCGCCCGGCGCGGCCAATGAACGAAACCGCGCCGCCCCTGCGCGCCGCGGCGCTGAAAAACTACGATTTAGACAGTAAAATCTGTAATTCGTGCATTGACTTATCGCCCGTCCGGGATTATAATGATAAGAAAACACTCGATTTAGGAGGTTTTATGAAGACGATTAAGGACAAACAGCTGTTGGTCGGCGCGGATTTTGCGGGGTTCCCGCTGAAGGAAGCGGTTGTGGCGCATCTGCAGAGGAAGGGCTGGACGATTACGGATGTCGGCGTGCGCAAGGACAGCGACCCGAACGACACCGATTTGATGTTCCACCGCGTGGGGCTGCGCGTAGGCAGCATGATTGCCGAAGGCGAATTTGAGCGCGCACTCATCTTCTGCGGCACGGGCATGGGCATCCACATCGCGGCGAGCAAATGCCCGCACGTGCATGCGGGCGTGGTGGAGAGCGTTCCGGCAGCGCTGCGCGCGATTACGGGCAACGGCGTAAACGTTCTGGCGATGGGAGCGTTCTATGTGGCGCCGCAGATGGGTTGCGACATTGCGGACGCATACCTGAACGCGGAGCTCGGCTCGGGCTACGAGTGGTGGCACAACTTCTACGAGTTCCACAAACTTGCCATCGACGAGCTGGAGGCGTTCAACTACGAGGAGTACAAGAAGAACGGCTTCAAGGTCAAGCACCTGGGCGACTATCCCCTCACCCTCGAAGAAAAGCCCGACTAAAACCGAAAATTCTATATCCTCTACAAAAAAAGGAGGGGCAAAACCTTGTGTAAGGTTTTGCCCCTCCTTTCTCTATTTTTGCTTAAAAGGAAATTTCGACTGCCGAAAGGCCGAACGGCACCAGGCGGCGCTCCGGCGTATAGCCGGGGTTGGTATGCTCGTCCGTCCAGCCGCCGCGCAGGGTGAAGCTGTCCGGCGAAACGCCCCCATCCTCATTCTGCACCCAGTGGAACGGCCCGAAGCGGTTGCGCATCGTGGAATAGCAGCGGACGGTAAAGGCGTGCGCGCCCTTGCCGAGCTCCATCTCCGCACAGCCGCCCAACAGCGCCGCCGCGCGCTTCTCTCCGCAGATAAATTCGCACATCGAGTAGTTCCCGACGGGGCGCAGGCGCACGCGCCCTTCCGCCTCCGCGGTGAAAGAATATTCGACGGCGCCGCAGAAATTATCCATGCCCTGTGCCGTCAAATCGCCCGCGCTCTTCGGCTGCTTTGCGGCGATTCCGTCCCCTTTGACGTCGAAATCCCCCGCTATGTACACCGGCTCCATATAGGTGGAGTAGCTGAAGCAGTTGCGCAGGCTCTCCGGCACGCTCGCCTCGAACAGCACGCCGCGCACCTGCTCCGCGTCCGCCAGTTCCGCCTCGTACTCGTATACGTTTTCCCCCGCTTTCGCCTGCAGGCGCGCCTTTTTGAAATTGATGTCCTCTTCGCTCTGCACAAAGGCAATCGGCTCCCCGTTGAAGCGCTCGTCGCGCACCTTCTGCTTTTCCGCCGTGAGTTCGATTTCGCGCGCGGCGTCGCTGAAAAAGGCATACGTTACGCGCATTTTGCCCTTATAGCCGCGCTTGATAAGCGTTTCGTACACGCCGTAGGCGTACCCGTGCAGCGTTTCGCCGCTCTCCAGCGCGACTTTCACGTTTTCGACGGTCAGGCAATTGGGCGCCGCGCCGACAAACTGCGGCACGAGCGACACCGTCTTTGCCGCGCGGAAGGCGGGCTGCGCATAGCTGCCGTTTTCCTCCGCCAACAGCGAGCCGTGCGCCGGAACTTCGAACACGCTCTGCGGGGCAAAACCTTCGCCCGTTTCCAAATTTATCGGCGCAAAATCCCCGCTCAGCTCGATGCGCGCGGGCTCGTCGCCCTCGTTGACCGCGAAGAAGAACCTTCTGCCGTCGGGCAGGCGGCGCAGCGTGTATTCCAGCCCCGCCGCGCGCACGGCGGCAGGCTTGGGGAGGTCTTTGCATTCGATGTTCGCCCGCAGCGGCACGTCCGTACGGATTCCGTCGACATACGCGGGCTTTGCCCCGGCGACGGCCAATTTGCCGCCCGCCGCGCACATCTCTTCGAGCAAGCGGACGGTGTTGCCCTTGAGCTCGCGGCAATTCGCCAACAGCACCGCGCTGTACGTGCGCCCGCCGACCGTCAAATTTCCGTCGCTCGTGCCGCCGAGCTTCTCCAAAACCTTCTCGTTTACGAAGTGATAGGCGATGCCGTTGCGGCGCAGCTCATCCGCAACCGCCGCAAAGCCGATGTCCACATTTTCGCGCGCGGCTGTCTCGTCGAGGCGGAGATAGTCCAGATAGACGCTCTCCATCGGCGTGACGACGGCCACGGGCGCCTCTTCCTGCGAAGAGGCGATTAAATACCCCAGCGCCGCGAAGTAATCGTTCAGAGTCTTATACCCCTCTATCCAGGGGAGGGTGCGCCCGAAGGATACGGGGTGATCGATTTTCCCCTGCCCCGCCAGAGAGTAGTTGTAGAGGTGCTGGCACATGAGGTCGACGCCGAAGACATACTGCTTGTCGCCGATTAAGCGAAGTTCGCGCGGCGTCACGGAATAGCTGCTGCAGCCGAACGTCTCGGTCATAACCAAATTTTTGCCCGTCTGCGCCGCCACCGAACCGATGTTTTTCGCCGAAATGCCGGCGGGCGAATACTTCGCCAGGTTATCGATTGCGGGAACGTCCTCGTACAGATAGCTCGTCGCGCAATCCGCGCCGCCCCACATCTGCGTGAAGAAAAACGTCTCTTCGACGCTGTGCCCCGTCAGCTTGCAGCCGTGCGCCCGGCACCAGTCGTACAGTTTTTTATAAAAATTTTCGCAATACAGGCGGTTCATCAGGTTGTAGTACTTGACGCGGAACGGATACGCACGCTCGTCCTGCAAAAACAGGTACAGCAGCCCGCTCTTGAGCTCTTCCCCGTACGTTTTTTCGAATTCCTCCTCCGTGACGGCGGAAATCGGCGTCGCGTAGCGGTAGTATTGCGGCTCGTCCGTGAAAAACCCGACCAACTCCCTGCCGAAGCGCGGGGCGAACCGCTCGTAATACGGCTCGTATGTAGCCGCGATAAACTGCTCGGTCACCGCGGGGTTGAGGATGTCGACGTAGGCGTCGGAACTGCGCATATAGATTGTATGATATTTTTGCGCCGTTTCCCCCTGCCGCAGCAGGCGGGGAACCCCTTCGTCCAGCGAATACACGGCGTACGCCTGCGCGTCGAAGCTGTCCTTCACCTCGTATTCCAAATACCGCGCGCGGTTTGCCTCGTCGGCGAGCAGCCTGCCGCCGACGAACCCGCTCGGCCAGCCGTTTTCGTCGTACATCCAGACCTGCATGCCCAGCGCCGCCGCCTCCTCGAGGCTCACGCCGA
>ERZ1643246.2138-NODE-2138-length-19606-cov-21.988134_pt1 | contig 19606 bp, 16 predicted proteins | sample MGYA00579265_ERZ1643246 | MGnify/ENA primary metagenome ERZ1643246 (study PRJEB29033, sample SAMEA4952261) | chicken gut metagenome | biome: Broiler Chicken; feature: Gastrointestinal Tract; material: Caecum | place: Ireland | collected 2018 | study: Broiler...
AGAAGTGATGTTACTTTTACAGATAGATTGGATATGGATATGAAGTATTATTATAATCATAATTTGAAGATGGATATTAAGATTTTGAAGGATACTTTTGTAAATGTTGTAAAAAAAGAAGGAGCAATCTAATGAGAATTTTGCTAGTAAATAAATTTCATTATTTAAAAGGCGGAAGTGAAAAATATTATTTTGAATTGGGAAATTTATTAAAACAGCATGGACATGAAATTGCTTTTTTTTCTATGAAAAGCGATAAAAATATAAAGACTAATGAAAAAGAATATTTTGTTGATGAGATTGATTTAAATAATGGAAGTAAATTAAAAGCATTAGATGTTATATATTCAAAGAAAAATAAAAGAAAAATGTTGAATGCAATAGAAGATTTTAAGCCAGATATTATTCATTTAAATAATTTTCAGAGACAGTTATCAGAATCGATTATAGAGGCAGCCAACGAAAAACATATACCTATTGTTTTTACTGCACATGATGTACAAGCAGTTTGTCCAGCAATTACAATGCTAGATAGTAATAAACATATTTGTGAACTTTGTAAAAATGGAAAATATTTTAATTGCATAAAAAAGAAATGTATAAAAGATTCATTGCTAAAAAGTATATTGGCAGCGATTGAAGGAAAGTATTATAGATTTAAAAAGGTTTATAATAAAAAAATAAATTGGATAGTTACACCATCAAATTTTTATAAACAGAAAATGATTGAGGATGGTATAAAAGAAAATCATATCACAACTATCCATAATTTTATTGAACTTGATAAATATGATATGGAATTACAAGATGAGGGATATGCTTTATACATAGGTCGACTTTCAAAAGAAAAAGGAATTTTAAATTTGTTAGAAGCTTTTTCTAGTATAGAAGGCAGAAAATTATTTATAGCAGGAGATGGACCAGAAAAAGAAAGGATAGATACAATAATTAAAGAGAGGCATTTAGAAAATAGTTTAATCTTATTAGGTTATATAAATCAAGATAAAATAAAGGAATATTTACGTAAAGCTAGATTTGTTATTGTACCATCCATATGGTATGAAAATTGTCCATATTCAGTAATGGAAGCATTAGCAATAGGAATACCAGTCATCGGAGCTGATATTGGGGGAATTCCAGAATTGATTAAGGATAAAACAAATGGATTGCTTTATAAATATGATAGTATATCAGATTTAGAATCAAAAATGAAAATTTTATATGAAAATCCAGAATTAGCAAAACAATATGGAAAGAATGCCAAAAAAAGAGCAATTGATGATTATGATAAAGAAAAATATTATAATAAAATTATAGATATATATAGTAAAGTTTTAAAGGAGAAATAATGTGACTGAAAAAAAATTAAATGGAACAGTTATAGTTACATATAGATGTAATGCAAGATGTACAATGTGCAATAGATATAAAGCACCATCAAAGCCAGAAGAAGAAATAAGCATAGAAACAATAAAAAAATTACCAAAAATGTATTTTACAAATATTACTGGTGGTGAACCTTTTATAAGAGAAGATTTACCTGATATAGTTAGAGAATTATATAAAAAATCAGATAGAATAGTTATATCAACAAATGGTTTTTTTACAGATAGAATAATAAAATTATGTGAAGAGTTCCCTAATGTAGGTATTAGAATATCAATTGAAGGATTAGAGGATACAAATAATAAAATTAGAGGATTAGATGATGGATTTAATAGAGGATATTCTACTTTAAAAAAATTAGTAGAAATGAAACATCCAGATGTTGGCTTTGGAATGACAGTACAAGACGCAAATGCTAAAGATTTAGTTCCGTTATATGATTTATCTAATGAATTAAATATGGAATTTGCTACTGCATCATTACATAATAGTTTTTATTTTGTAGAAGTAAAAAATATTATACATGATAGATTGATGGTTGCAAAAGAATTTGAAAAATTGATAAATAAGTTATTAAACTCAAATTCTCCAAAGAAATGGTTTAGAGCATATTTTAACCATGGATTGATAAATTATATATTCGGACAAAAACGTCTATTACCATGTGATATGGCTTTTGATACATTTTTTATAGATCCATATGGTGATGTAATGCCATGTAATGGAACAAAAGAAAAAGAAGTTATGGGAAATTTAAATACTCAAACATGGGATGAATTATGGAATTCTAAGCAAGCTGAAAAAGTTAGAAATAAGGTAAGACATTGTGATAGACAATGTTGGATGATAGGTTCAGTTTCACCAGCAATGCATAAATATATATGGAAACCAGCATGGTGGGTTATAAGACATAAATTTTTAAGATTCTATAAAAAAGAAAAATATTCTATGTATGAAAATAAAATTGTTAAAGATTTAAAAGATGGAAAAGTAACGAAAGAAGAATTAGACAAATGTTCTACTTGTGATATGAATTGTGTTGTACATGATGGACTTTCAGAAAAATCTAAAGAGCAATTAAAAGGTAAGACAGGTGAAGAGATTGTAAATGAAGATATTGCAAGACAAATGGAAAAGTTGAATAACAAGGAGTAAAGGCAAATGAAGATTGCTATGATTGGACATAAGCGTATACCGTCTAGAGAAGGTGGAGTTGAAATAGTAGTAGAAGAGTTGTCCACAAGATTAGTTAAACGAGGATATCAGGTAGATGTTTATAATAGGAAAGGTAGAAATATTCAAGATAAAAATGCAGATAAGGAAAATAGAAAAATAAAAAAATATAAAGGTATAAATATTATTACAATACCAACAATTAATAAAAAAGGATTAGATGCACTTATTTATTCTTTTTTTGCAAGTATTAGAGCAATATTTGGAAAATATGATATTTTACATTACCATGCAGAAGGTTCATGTGCAATGTTGTGGATACCACACCTATTCAGAAAAAAAATTGTAGTTACAATTCATGGCTTAGATTGGCAAAGAGCAAAATGGGGAGGATTTGCAACTAAATATATAAAATTTGGAGAAAAATTGGCAGCAAAATATGCAGATGAAATAATAGTACTTTCAAAAGGTATACAAAAATATTTTAAAGATACATATAATAGAGATACTAAATTTATACCCAATGGAGTAAATAAACCGACATTAAGACAAGCAAAAATAATCAAAGAAAAATATGGACTAGAAAAAGATTCATATATATTATTTTTAGCTAGAATAGTTCCTGAAAAGGGATTACATTATTTAATAGAAGCATTTAAAAAAACAGATACTGATAAAAAATTGGTTATAGCAGGTGAAGCAAGCCATACTAATGATTATTTAAAGAAAATAAAAAAAAGCATTAAAGATGATAATAGAATAATTATGACGGGATTTGTTCAGGGAATAGAATTACAAGAGTTATATAGTAATTGTTTAATATATTGTTTACCAAGTGATGTAGAAGGTATGCCATTATCACTCCTAGAAGCAATAAGTTATGGATGTAATTGTTTAGTTAGTGATATTGAAGAAAATAAACAAATAACAGAAGAAGCTAATGTAATAACTTTTAAAAAAGGAAATATAGGAGATTTAGAAGAAAAATTACAAAAACTTTTAAACAATGACAATAAAAATAAAGTTTATGCTAATGACGAATTTTTTAAAGTTCATAATTGGGATTATATTGAAGAAAAAATAGAAAAAATATATAATATTGGGGAGAAGTAAATGAAAAAGTTAAAGATATGTTTTGCAGCTTCAACAGGTGGACATTTTGAACAATTGATGATGTTAAAACCATTAATGAAGAAATATGATAGTTTTATATTGACAGAGAAAACAGATTATGAAGTAAAAAATAATAATGACATAAAAATATATAAAATAAATCAAGTAAATAGAAAACAAATATTATTTCCTATAAATATGTTTATCAATGCGATTAAGTCATTTGCAATTTTTATAAAAGAAAAGCCGGACTTAGTAATAACAACTGGAGTTCTAGCAATGATTCCAATGTGTTTAATAGCTAAAATATTTGGAAAAAAATTAATATATATAGAATCTTTTGCAAAGATAAGTTCACCTACATTAACAGGTAAGTTTTTATATAAATATGCAGATCAATTTTATGTGCAATGGGAAAAAATGTTAGAAATATATCCTAATGCAATATATAAAGGAGGAATTTACTGATGATTTTTGTGACACTTGGCTCACAGAAATTTCAATTTAATAGATTACTAAAAAAATTAGATGAAATAGTTGAAAATGGAAATATTAAAGATGAAATTTTTGCTCAAATAGGATATAGTGATTATAAGCCTAAAAATTATAAATATAAAGATTTTATAGATAGAGAACAATTTAAAGATATTATGGCAAAAAGTGATATAGTAATAGCACATGGTGGAACAGGAGCAATTATTACTGCTGTAAAACAAGGAAAAAAGGTTATTGCTGTACCAAGATTAGCAAAGTATGGTGAACATGTGGATGATCATCAAATTCAACTTGTTACAGAATTTGAAAGTAGTGGAATAATTTCTGCTGTTTATGATTTAGATAAGTTGGAAGAAGAATTGCTTACTATTAGAGATAAACAGTTTAGACCATATAAGTCTAATACTGATAATATTATTGAAAGTATTGAAGATTTTATAAAGGGAATGAAATAAGATGAAAAAAGTTTTAATGGTTGGTAATGACCAAACTGTAAAAGGTGGAATAACAACTGTAATAACTCAATTTTTAGAATATGATTGGGCAAATAAAAATATAGATTTTAAATTTATTCCAACTTATGTTGAAAAAAACAATATAATTAAACTTTTATTTTTTGTTATTGCATGTATAAGAATTTTTCTATCCATGGTATTATGGAGACCAGATGTAATACATATACATATGTCCTATAAAGGTAGTTTTTTTAGAGCAAATTTTATTCAAAATATGTCACTAAAATTTAAAATAAGGGTAATTGTTCATTTACATGGTTCAGAATTTAAAAAATGGTATAATTTATGTGATGCAAAAAAACAAGAAAAGATAAAGGGATTTTTAAAAAAATGTGATTATTTGATTGTATTAGGAAATGAATGGAAAAAAAATATAATGGAGATAGAACCGAATACAAAAATAATTGTATTAAATAATACAATTAAAATTCCTGAATTGCAGACTAAATGGAATGATAAAAAGTTTAATATATTATTTATGGGAGTTTTAATAGAAAGAAAAGGCGTTTCAGATTTAATAGATGCTATAGATTTAATTGATGATGAATTAAAAAGTAAAATTCAAGTTACTATTGCTGGAACAGGAAAAGAAGAAAAGTTGTTAAAACAAAAATGTAGTGATTTGAAATTAGATAATTATATAAATTTTGCTGGTTGGATAGATGAAAAAGAAAAGAAAAAAATATACTTAGATACTCAATTGTTAGTATTACCATCTTATAATGAAGGGTTACCAATGGCAATATTAGAGGCAATTAGTTATGGAATACCAGTTGTAGCAACTAATGTTGGAGATATATCTTTTGCTGTAGAAAATGATATAAATGGTTATTTAATAAGTCCGCATGATATAGAAGGATTAAAAAATAAAATAGTAGATATAGTTACAAGAGGGGAAAATAACTGGCAGAAGTTAAGTGAAAATTCTAGAAATATTGCAATAAATAAATTTTCTAGTGAAAAATATATGAGTGAGTTTATAAAATTGTATATTAAAGAGAGATGATATAATATTGTATTCAAAAAATAGAAATAAAAATCTTAGTTGATATTTGAGGAGGTAGTATGAAAGAGGGGCATATACCTAAAATTATTCATTATTGTTGGTTTGGAAAAGGTAAAAAATCTAAGCTAATCAATAATTGTATGAAAACGTGGAAGAAATATTTTCCAGACTATAAAATAATTGAATGGAACGAAGATAATTTTGATATCAATTGTAATGAGTATGTTAAACAAGCCTATGAAAATAAAAAGTTTGCTTTTGTTAGTGATTATGCAAGGTTATATGCGTTATATAATTTTGGTGGTATTTATTTTGATACAGATATTGAAGTTATAAAAAATTTTGATGAACTTATAGAAAATAATGATATTTATGCTTTTGAAAAAAAAGATGTAATTATGACTGGAGTTATGATTGCAATAAAAAAATCAAAAATTATTGAGGAATTTTTAATGATATACAATAATCTTAAATTTTTAAATAATGATGGTACTTTTAATTTATTACCTAATACATATAGACTTACAGAAATATTAAAAGAATATGGTCTTATATGTAATAACGAAAAACAGACTTTAAAAAATAATATTGCGGAAATATATCCGATTGAATATTTCTGTGCATATGATATGGATAATTCTCATTTTATTCCGACTCAAAATACTTGTACTATACACCATTATGATGGTAGTTGGACTTCCAAAAAAGAAAAGTTTTTTAAAACAATGAAAAGGATATTATCAAAGATACTTGGATTAAAAATATATGATAGAATTAGAAATATAAAGAAAGGAAGAAAAAATGGAAGTAGCTATAATAATTATTAACTATAATAAATATGAGAAAACAATAGAATGTATAGATACAATAAAAAAAAGTAATTTTAAAAATTATAAAATATATTTATTGGATAATAATTCACAAAATGATTCTTATAATATTTTATATGAAAAATATAAGAACGATAATTATATAGAGATGATATATTCTAAAGAAAATCTTCGGATATGCAAAGGGAAATAATTTATGTATAAATAAAGCTATCAAAGATGGATATAAATATGCTATTATTTCTAATAATGATATTTTGTATGATGTAAATACTATAGAAGAGTTAACAGATAAAATATATAATAATGATTATTTTATTATTGCACCAAAGGTAGTTTTACCAGATGGAAATATTCAAGAAAGCAATAAGATAGAAAGACCAAGTTATATACATTATATAAAGCATGAAACATATTTAAATAGATTTTTTAAAGACAAGAATGTGGAGAAAGAACATGAAAGAGAAGTATATTGGGTAGCAGGCTGTTGTTTTGCTGTTGATTTGGAGAAATTTAAAAAAATCAATTTTTTTGACGAAAATACATTGTTATATTATGAAGAATATATAATTAGTGAAAAAGCAGTGAAAAATAATTTTAAAATTTTATTTGTGCCTTCAATAAAGGTTATTCATTATCATGGTGCTAGCATGGGTGATGTTAATGTAAATATATTTCTTGAACATTTTAAAAGTGAAATGTATTTTTGGATAAAATATAGAAAAATAAATAAATTAGGGATATTTATGTTATACAATATAAGAAAATTGGAAATAAAAATTTCTTTAATAAAAAGAAGTAGAGCCAATGAATATAAAACATATAGAAATAAAAGTAAATTGATATTAAAAGAAATAAGACAGATAGTTTTAGAATAATAAAGAGAAAGGAGAGAGTGATTATTAAAATATTTAGAATAATCATTCGAGCAAAAGATGAAAATAAAGTACAATTTAGATTTAATATTGTTATATATAATTTTTATAATAAATATTTCTTTTTTTTCTCTTATTGATTTAAGTGATGATATAATATTATTATGTAATTTATTTTTTATAGCGTATATAGAGATAAAATATTATAAACAAAAATCAAAGTCAACTTATAAATTTAAATATATAGTATTATTTACTATTATATTAATTATAACTAGTTCTTATCAAAGCATGGAATTGTATAATCAGAGTTTATTTTTAGGAATTAGACCACAGAGACATTTTTTTGTAATAATGTTATTATATTTTCCTTTTTCTAAATTATTAAACTTAAACAAAATATCAAAAGAAGATATTATAAAAATGATATATAGAATTGCTCTAATACAATTATTTATACAAATAGCTTATTATATTAGCGGGGGTAGATTGAGTTTTATAAATCTTTTTTATGATTATAGATATGGTGAAATTAGATTAAGAGCTGATAGCTGTCTTATAAATTTACTATTTGTAATTACAGTTTCAAATTTCATAAAAGGAAAAAATAGAATTATAAATTTAATATATTCGGTAATAAATGTAATATATGTTATGTTTATGCTAAAAACAAGATTGTTGATGGTATCATATTTAGGAGTATTAGTAGTTGCATTTTTTATTTGGAAAAGGGATTTCGCTGTTAAGATAATGATTACTTTTGTAGCGATAAGTATAATACCAGTTATTTTGAATACAGAAATATTTCAAGATACGCTAGAAACTATTCTGGAAGATGATCCAAACGACATTCGAGCTGTAGGAAAAGCATATTATATAGAAAAGTTAAAAGAAAATCCAATATTGGGAAGAGGATATATAAATACTGATTGGGAACCAGCATATGTTGCATCGGGAATGAGCAGAAAAATTTATCTAAATGATAATGGAATACTAGGATTTACATTTGTTTTTGGAGTTTTAGGACTTGTTTGGTTTTTAATCTGGTATATAAAATTGATTAGATGTCGGATTCTATTTGCTAAAAAAAGGAAGGGAATATATATATTTATTATATTGTGTACATATTGGAATACTATTACCTAATATTGTTTGGTGGTTATGGTCGAATGTGGGAGTATTAGTATTAGCGTTGATATTTGCAATGGTTGATAACGAAAAAAGTATAAATAAAAACGAAAAAATGATTGTTCCTACAAATAATTTCGAAATAGAAAAAAATATTAGTATGTGAAGTAGTAAAAGTGATAAATAAGAAGGAAAAGGAATATGTTTTGGAAAATTATTTTAAAAAGTGATTCGAAAATTAAACTTGAATGAAAAAAATATTTGATATAAATAAAATTAGTGTTGGTAAAGCTTACTTATGGTTCATTAGAAGTGAAATCTTATAGAAATGATAAAGAAAAGATAATAATAGGAAATTATTGCTCAATAGTGCGTGGAACAAAGTTTATATTAGGTTAAAAACAAGCTATTCGAGAAAAAAATTTAATATTAGAGATAATGAATCTATTACTAGAGGTAAAATAATAATAGAAGATGATGTTTGGATTGGTGAAAATAGAGATTTGTTAATTTAATTTTTATGATTTGAGTGAGGTATTATATAATGATTAATTATTTATGTGTGTGGGATAATAAAAAGGATAAAACAAAATCCTGGTCTGGAACTAATTATTCGTTGATGAAAGCATTGATGAAACAAGAAAGCGTTAAAGATGTAGGAATAGTATATAATAAAATTGAAAAAATTGCTATTAAAGTTGCCTATAAAATAAATATTACATTTGGAGAATTATTAATAAATTTTATAAGAAAACAAAAAACTAAAAATATAGATAACAGTCCTACCATAGAGATAGGAGATTTAAATGAGAAGATAAAGCGATATTATATATATCAAGATATGAGTATACCTTCTTTAATTTATATAAAAAATAATAATCCATTAGCATTTAAATATACGGGATTTGATAAATATACATCTAAACAGTTAGAGAAAAGGTTAGAAATACAAATGAAAATGTATAATAATTCTTCTGGTATTTTTACAATGAGTAAGTGGTTAGCAAATAATTTAAAAGAAAATACTAATATTTCAAAGGAAAAAATACATTTTGTTGGCGCTGGAATAAATGTACCAAAAGAATTGATAGATATATATCAAAAAAAAGAAAAAAATAAAATATTATTTGTTGGAAGAGATTTTGAAAGAAAGGGTGGAAAAATAGTTTTAGAAGCATTTAATGTTTTAAAAAATAAATATAATTCAAAAGCAATTTTGTATATAGCAGGACCCAAAAAGAACCCTAATGAAAAATGTTATAACGGCGTTGAATTTTTGGGTGATATATCTTATAATGAATTAAGTAAATATTTTAATTTGTGTGATATATTTTGTATGCCATCTTATTATGAAGCATATGGTATTGTTTTTGCTGAAGCGCTAATTTATGGATTACCATGTATTGCAAGAAATGATTTTGAAATGAAAGAATTTATTAAAGATGGTTATAATGGATATTTAATAAATGATGATGATATTGAGCAATTGGCATTAAAGATGGATAAATTACTTAATAATGATGAAATAATTGAAAATGTAAAAAAGGAAAGACAAAATTATATTGAACAATATTCTTGGGATAATGTTGCAAAAAGAATGTTAAAATGCATTAATAAGTAAGAAATATATTGAAATAAAATATGTAGAGAAGGGAATGTTAATTATAATATTATGAAAGAAGAACTTGTTAGTGTAATTGTACCAATTTACAAAGTAGAAAAATATTTAAATAATTGTATAGAAAGTATAATTGAGCAAACATATCAAAATATGCAAATAATATTGATTGATGATGGTTCTCCAGATAATTGTGGTAAAATTTGTGATGAATATAAATTAAAGGATGCTAGAATAGAAGTAATACATAAAAAAAATGGAGGTTTATCTGATGCAAGAAATTGTGGAATAGATATGGCTAGAGGGAAATATATAGTTTTTATTGATTCTGATGATTATATTGATAAATATTATATTGAAAAATTATATATGGCTATAAAAAAAGAAGGCGTGAAATTAGCACAATGTAATATTTTAAGAGTTGATGATGAAAAGAATATACTAAAGAAAATAGGATATGAGCAAAACGAAATAAAATCTGGTAAAGAGATAATAAAAGAACAATATGGAGTACACGTAATAGAAAATACAGTGGTATGGAATAAAATGTATGAAATAGAATTATTTAAAGATATAAGATTTCCAATAGGAAAAATTCATGAAGATGAATTTACTACATATAAAATATTATATAATTTAGAAAAAGTTGCTATAATTAATGATTATTTATACTTTTATAGAGAAAATGAAAATAGCATTATGAAGCAAAATTTTAGTATAAAAAAGTTAGATAGAATAGATGCATATAAAGAAAAAATGATTTTTTTTAAAACAAAAGAAAAAGATATCTTTATTAAGACATTGATTAGATATATAGAAGAAATTAAATCTGATTATATAAATGCTAAAAAATATATACCAGACTTTAATAAATTAAAAAAATCTTTGTTAAATGAATATAGACATACATACAATTTGTTGACTCTGCAAAAGGAAATTTCTATAAAATATAAATTAAAAATGTTTGTATTTTATATTTCCCCAAAATTACATTTATTTTTAAAGAAAAAAAATGCGTGAAACAATAAGGAGATTAGATAATATGAATAATGAGCTAGTTAGTATAATAGTACCCATATATGGAGTAGAAAAATATTTAAGAAGATGTATTAATTCAATAATATCTCAAACATATAAAAATATCGAAATATTACTGATAGATGATGGTTCTCTAGATGGTAGTGGAAAAATATGTGAGGAATATGCAAAAGAGGATAACAGAATAAAAGTTTTTCATAAAGAAAATGGAGGATTATCTGATTCTAGAAATTATGCTATAGATAGGGCAAAAGGAAAATATATAACAACAATTGATGGTGATGATTTTGTAAAAAATGATTATATTGAGAATTTATATAAATTAATTATTGAAAATGAAGCAGATATTTCTAGTATAAATAGAATAAATTTTTTTGAAAATGATGCTAATGGTAGAGAAGAAAAATGTGAATTTTACAATAATGCAAAAGAAACTACAATTTATACTAGTAAAGAGTATCTATCTGAAATATTTAAAGATAAGTTACCACATGAGGCATGGGGAAAATTATATAAAATAAATTTATTTAAAGATTGTAAATATGAAAAAGGGCTTACGGTATATGAAGATATAGAGTTTTTAATAAGATTGTTGAAAAAAAATAATCTAAAAATAGTATGTAATACAAATATGTATTCTTATTACTATAGAATAAGGGAAAATAGTATTATGAATGCGGGGTTTAATTCATACTGGAATAAGGAAATAGAATATTATAATAAATTAAAAGATGAATTACCGATTGAAATACACAGTGATTTAGATAATTTAATAAAAAATAAGTTACTAAGAAATATAAATTTAATAACGAAAAAAAGGTTAGGCTACAAGGTTTTTAAGGAAGAATTAAAATATTTTAATTATTTTAAAATAGGAAAGATAAAATCAAAAAAGATAAAGATGAAACTCATTTTAATTAAATTATTTCCAAGATTGCTGTACAATTATTTATCTAGAAAAAGTATATCAGAAATATTTTTTGTATGCCATTTTAAAATCTATTCATTAAGGCAAAAAATACTAGGAAGAGAGAGACATTTCATATTTAATGGACCTACAACAGGAAATTTGGGAGATTATGCTATATTATTTGCGGAACAAAGATTGCTAAAAGGTCAAAAAAAATTACCTTTTTTGGTTTCAGCAATTGAAATGAATTATTTTTTTAACAATGAATTGGAAAAAGATATAAATGAAAAAGATAAAATTTATATTACAGGAGGGGGAAATACCGGTACTCTATGGAGAAATGAGCAGTATAGAATAAATATTGTTTTAGACAGGTTTTGTAATAATGATGTTTTAGTATTTCCTCAAACAATATATTATTCTAATGATGAGTTTGGCAAAGAATGTTTTGAAATAGATATTGAAAAATATCAAAAATGTAAAAAATTAAAATTTCAATGTAGAGATGCTAAAACTTATAATTTTGTTAAAAATAAGATGAAAATAAATGCTGAATTAACAAAAGATATAGCATTAACATTGAAACGAAGTAATAAAAAATATAAAAGAAAAGGAATTCTTTTCTGTTTTCGAAAAGACTTTGAAAAAGTTCTTGATGATGATATAATGATGGAGATAAAAGAAAAAGTAAAAAATATTTATGAAGATAATAGTGAAACATATATTGATACAGTATTAACGAAAAAAAATAGATATAGTAATAGAGAAGCTTATAAAGAATTGAGAAAAATGCTTAAAAAATTTGCAAAGGCAAAGATTGTCGTAACAGATAGACTTCACGGAATGATTTTTACAATAATTACAAATACTCCTTGTATAGCAATTAACAATTTATCTGGAAAAGTAAAAGGAGTATATGATACATTGAGTGATATAGAGAAAAATAAAATTATATTTATTGAAGATAAAGCAGATGTTGAAAAAATAAAAATAATATAAAGTGTATGATTAAAATCATTAGAAAAAATAAAAAATGTAAAATAATGGATAAAGGAGTAGAAAAATGAAAATTGCAGTAGCTGGAACAGGATATGTAGGGTTATCAATGGCAATACTTTTAAGTCAAAAAAATGAAGTAGTTGCATTAGATATAGTTAAAGAAAAAGTAGATATGATAAATAAAAGAGAATCACCAATAAAAGATAAAGAAATTGAAAATTTTTTTAAGAATAAAAAATTAAATTTAAGAGCAACTTTGGATTATAAAGATGCTTTCAAAGATGCAGAATATATAATAATAAGTACACCAACTAATTATGATGATATTGAAAATTATTTTGATACATCTAGCGTAGAAGATATAATAAAAAAAGTTATTAGTATGGGAATAAATACAACGATGGTAGTAAAATCAACGATTCCTGTAGGTTTTATAAATAATATGAAAAAAAAATATAATATTGAAAATATTTTGTTTTCACCAGAATTTTTAAGAGAAGGACAGGCTTTATATGATAATCTTTATCCATCAAGAATTATTGTTGGAGAAAAAAGTGAGAGAGCTAAAAAGTTTGCACATTTATTAGAAGAAGCAGCTATAAAAAAAGATATAGATGTATTGTTTATGAATAATACAGAAGCGGAAGCAGTAAAATTGTTTGCTAATACATATCTAGCATTAAGAGTTGCATATTTTAATGAATTAGATACATATGCAGAGATAAAAGGTTTAAATACTAGGGATATTATAGAGGGGGTAGGATTAGATCCTAGAATCGGAAAGCATTATAATAATCCTTCTTTTGGATATGGAGGATATTGTTTACCAAAAGATACAAAACAATTATTGGCTAATTATAATCAAATTCCTGAAAATTTAATAGAAGCAATAGTAAAATCAAATGATACAAGAAAACAACATATTGTAGATATGGTAATAAAGAAAAAGCCCAAAGTTGTTGGTGTATATAGATTGACAATGAAGACAAATTCTGATAATTTTAGATCTAGTGCAATACAAGATATAATCAAATTATTAAAAACAAAAAATGTTAAAATAATAATTTATGAACCAATGTTTAACGGTGAAAAATTTAATGATTGTGAAATTATAAAAGATTTTAATATGTTTAAAAATAATTCTGATTTAATATTAGCTAATAGAATTGATGATTTAGTAAAAACAGCAGAAGATAAATTATATACAAGGGATTTATTTTATAATAATTAAAAATAGTATGAAAAATTTTATATTTGTACTAATAATATGAAAATATATGATATATTAAATATAAAAATAATAATTTAATTTTATGGAGTAAGGAGAAATTTTTAATGAAATTGTCGGTTAACAATAATGAATCCAAAACTTATAAATCAGTTGTTAATATAATTTTTGGAGTTGGCTCACAAGTATTTAATTTATTATTAAGTTTTATATCTAGGACTATATTTATAAGACTTTTAGGTGCTGAATATTTAGGTATAAATGGCTTATTTACTAATATATTAACTGTTTTATCACTTGCAGAATTGGGATTTGGTAATGCTATTATATATAGTATGTATAAGCCATTGGTTGAAAAAGACGAAGATAAAATGGCGGCATTATTGAACTTTTATAAGAAAGCATATAATTCAATAGCATTTATAGTATTTATTGTTGGAGTTCTAGCAATACCTTTTTTGAAGTATTTGGTAAATTTACCAGAAAATATGAAAAATATCAATGTATATTATTTTATGTTTTTGATGAATACTGTTTTATCATATTTATTTTCTTATAAATCTGCAATATTAACTGCAGATCAGAAAGGATATTTATTACAAATTTATTCAACAGTAATAAAGATAGTACAATTTATATTACAAATAGCTGTTTTAATTTTGACGCATAATTATATTTTATATTTAGTTATACAATTATTATGTACACTAATAAATAATGTAATAACTGCAATAAAAACGAATAAATTATACCCATTTATAAAGAAGAAAAATCAATTGTCTTCTAAAGAGAAGAAAAATATTTTTTCTAATGTTGGAGCAATGTTTATATATAAAGTAACAGCAATAGTTGTAAATAATACAGATAATATTTTGATTTCTGTATTAGTTGGAACTATTTCTGTGGGTTATTATTCTAATTATTACTTAATTATAAATAGTTTAAATACAATTTTAAATACAATATTTTCTTCAGTTTATGCAAGTATTGGTCAATTAAATGCAGGAGATGATTTAAAAAGAAAATACACAATATTTAAGTTTGTGGATTTATGTGGATTTATTATATTTGGTGTTTGTACAATTTGCTTAGTATTCTTAATGAATGATTTTATATTTTTATGGATTGGAAATGAATATTTACTTGATAATTGGACTGAATTAGCAATAATAATAAATTTTTATATGGCAGGTATTCTTAATCCTGTATGGATGTACAGAGATACTACGGGATTATTTAGAGATACTAAATTAATTTCTATTTTAAATTGTATATTAAATTTGATTTTATCTATTATATTAGGAAAAATTATTGGTATGTTTGGAATTTTAATAGCAACAGCAATTTCTAGATTATTGACAACATTTTGGTATAATCCATATATGTTGTTTAAAAAATTTTTTAAGAAGAAACCAAGTGAATTTTTTAAAAATCAGATTTTGCAGGTAGTAGAAATTCTTTTTGTTTGTTTAATATTAAGTGTTATTAATAAAATTTTATTTAAAGAGATGACTATTTTTATCTTTATAGTAAAAGCTTTAATTACTTTCTTTGTTAGTTTAGGATTGATAGTAATTTTAAATTATAGGAAAGAGGAATTTAAATATTTATATGAAAACATAATAAAAAAATTTTTAATAAAATTACATTTGATTAAAGTTTGATAATAAAAAATAGAAAGGAAAATACAAAATGGAAAAAATAAAAAGATTTATAGAATGTTTAGTGCCAGTAACAGCTTGTAATCTGAAATGCGAATATTGTTATGTTATTCAAGAAAAAAGAAGAAAATTAGAATTACCAAAGTTTAAATATGATGCTAAAACAATTGGGCAAGGATTATCAAAAGAAAGATTGGGAGGAGTTTCATATATTAGCATCTGTGGGGCAGGTGAAACTTTGATTCCAAAGGAAATGCCAGATATTATTTTAGAAATTTTAAAACAAGGACATTTTGTTAATATTACTACTAATGGAACCATTACAAATAGATTTGATGAAATTTTAACTAAAATACCAAGTGATTTATTAAAAAGATTACATTTTGCATTTTCATTACATTATATTGAATTAAAAAGAACAAATAATTTAAGTGTGTTTGCAGATAATGTAAAAAAAATAAAAAAAGCTGGATGTTCTTTTCTTGTGCAACTAAACCTATATGATGGGTATATACCACTAATTCCAGAAATAAAAGCTTTCTGTATAAGTAATTTTAATGCTTTACCACAAGTAGCAGTTACAAGAAAAGAAGATGTTGAAAATAAAAATATTAAAGATGTGAAATTTTATACAGATAAAACCGATGAAGAATATATAAAATATGCAAGAGAGTTTGAATCTCCCTTATTTGAATATACCTTAAGTAATTTTATGAAAACTAGAGATGAATTTTGTTATGCAGGTGCATGGAGTTTTATATTAAATTTAGCAACTGGAAAAATAAAAGCATGTTATGCAGAGCCAGAACATCAGGATATTTTTGAAGATGTTAAAAAACCAATAAAATTTAAAGCTATTGGAAACAATTGTAGATGTAAATATTGTATGAACTCTAGCCATTTTATGTCTTTGGGAATAATACCTGAAAAGTATACAAAATCATATGCTGAAATAAGAAATAGAAAAGAGGCAAACTGGTATAATAAAGAAGCAGAACAATTTTTGAACTCTAAGTTATTTGAAACTAATAAACAATACTCTAAAATGCATAGAATGTATGTAAATATGTTTTATCATATAGGAGATAATTTTAGAAAAGGAAAAGTATTTATAAGGAAATGTATAAATAAATGTAAAAAATCCATATGAAAATATTAAAAAATTTAATATAGACATGTAATACTATTTTATAATTATATGTCTATAATATATTTTTACATTAAAAATTAAACAGCAAAAATATTTTAAAAAGATAAAATGATTACAGAATAATTTCATTTTTTTTACGTTTTAGTTACAAGTATTCACATAATTTTAATAATAAATTATAATATTATATTAAATAATAATACAAAGGAGGAATAGTAATGAGTTATAGAAGAAAAGTTAAAAGAAAAATAAAGAACAATAAGATTTTTTTGAATCTATTTCTTTTTATAATTTTATTATTAGTTATTTCTTTTTTTGTTATACAAAATTTAAAACAAATAAATGTAAACACTCAAAAAATAGAATTGATGCAAAAATTTGATAAAGAATTATCAATTGCAAGCGATTCAGAATTTAAAACATATTATATTTCAGCAGATGGAACATCAACAGACGGTACAGATATAAATAACCCAATGTCATTAGCACAAGCCAATAAAAAAACGTATTATGGAAATGAGCGAGTTCTTTTTAAGAAGGGTGATGTTTTTTATGGAACGATAATTTTTAATGTAGAAGCCTCTGAAGATTCAATGTTTTATATTGGATCATATGGAGAAGGCGAAAAACCAAAAATCAGTGGTGCTAATATTTTAGTAAATAAAGATGCTTGGGAGGTAGATGGAGAAGGAATATATAAAATAGATTTATCAAATTATTCAAATTTTGATGGTATAGGTCAAACATATTATGAGCCTTATAATATAGGGTTTATAGCAGATGAACAAGGAAATATCTATGGAAATAGAAAAAATTCAAAGGATAAATTACAAAATGAATATGATTTTTATTGTGAAAGTAAGTATTTTTATATAAAATGTGATAAAAATCCTAGTGAAAAATTAGGAAATATAAAGTTTGTATCAAGAAATGATTTGGTAAAAATATCTTCTTATACAATAATGGATGGTTTAAATATACAATATACTGGAGCTCATGGTATTGCAAAAAAAGATGGGAAAACTGAAAATGTTTATATTCATGACTGCATTGTTCAAAATATAGGGGGAAGCGTTCAAAATGCTAATACATTTACAAGATATGGAAATGGAATTGAGTTTTGGGATCAAGGAAAAAACATTTTAGTAGAAAATTGTATTATTAGAAATACATATGATGCAGGTTTTACATTTCAAGGAAGTACAGTAACAACAGGTTTTGAAAATATAGTTGCACGAAATAATATATTTATAAATTGTACATATCCTATAGAAATTTTTTGTAGAAACGATACATCAGGTGATGATGCAATAAAAATTGGTATATTAGCATGTTGCATAGAAAATAATATATCAATAAATCAAGGTAAAGGATGGGGATATGAGGTAAGACCTGATAAAGATTCAGCATCAGAAATAGTAATTTGGGATTTACCTAAAAATAAGACAGATTTAGAAGTAAAAGATAATAAATATTATAATTCATTAAGATTAAAGTATATTTGGATAAGTACTAGTTGTAAAAATGAATATAAACAATCCGTATATTCACACGACAATACAATATATTTAAATAAAGACACATACCTAATAAATAATACAGGAAACTACCAAGATAAATCAATCCTACAAGAATACAATCAAGAGGAAAATTCCGAATTTGAACTACTAACAGAAGAAATGATAACAAAAATTTCCGACCCCACAATCCTAAACTCCAACGACTACACCCAAATAAAAACATACTACGAAGCCATAGAAAAAGAAATCAAATTCAATGAGCAAGCCGAAGCCACAATTACAAAATACACCGACTTTCAACAAAAATACCAAACAGACCTATCACAAATGCAAGACATAACAACTACAATAGAAACCCTAAAAAACGAAGTAAAAATCCTAACAACAACAAATCTATGGACACACCTAGAAAACCTATACAAAACAGGAGAAACAATAATCACAAAATACCAAAACAAAACAACAAATTTAACCAAACAAAAAATAGAAGAAATCCTAACAGAAATAAATAAAATAGGAGAATCATATATAAATCTAATAGACAACATGCAAATAACACAAACCCCAGAAATAACAGACTTACAAACATTATTACAAACCGCAGACAAATTAAACTTAAAAATTGCAGAAAATTCAGACTTAGACATATCAGACGAAAAAGCATGGCAAGACACAATAAACGATTCTCTAGAAACAATCCAAGAAGAAGTAACAACTACAGAACACAAAAGTTATAACTACATAAAAGTTAAAAACATGTTAGCATGGGCAACAAATATGTTAGAAATATACATAGATGAATATATCCAAGCAAACCCAGTAAATATAACATATTCAACAACAGCTCTAACAAACAAAGAAGTAACAGCAACCCTAAACATAGGTTCAGACAGCCATGTAACAAACAACAACAATAAAAACACGTATACTTTCCAAGAAAATGGGGAATATATATTTGAAT
>ERZ1643246.2139-NODE-2139-length-19606-cov-5.166641_pt1 | contig 19606 bp, 17 predicted proteins | sample MGYA00579265_ERZ1643246 | MGnify/ENA primary metagenome ERZ1643246 (study PRJEB29033, sample SAMEA4952261) | chicken gut metagenome | biome: Broiler Chicken; feature: Gastrointestinal Tract; material: Caecum | place: Ireland | collected 2018 | study: Broiler...
AACATAAGGCGGTTTGCCAAAAGCAAACCGCCTTATCAGAGAATAATAATTCTATTTTTAATCATCAGACATTCGGGTCCGTCGGATCCCAGTTCTGAGACGCCGGGATCTTCGGTGCTGACGGTTTATCATACGGTGTATAGGCCGTATCGGAAATCGTCACCTTGGTTCCCAGTGAGCAGTTATCATAAATCCACTTCGCATCCCGCACCGTCATACGGATACATCCGTGAGAGGCCGGGGATCCCAGCTTATTATACTCTGCCGCACTCAGATTATGACTGGTCATATTGGAACCTGCCACCGAGTGGAAAAGCACTCCGCCCACAATCCTGGTACAGTACTGCCCATAAGACGGTCCCATCAGCGTATGCCAGCGGTATTTTGCAGGCGTATAATACGTTCCTGTGGGAGTAGGTGTTCCGGGGAGTCCTACGGAGCAGACAAAGGTCTTAAAGGGAATAATATATCCGTTGCTTCCGTCTTTCGCCCAGACTGTAATCTGGCATTTTGCTCTGTTCACCGTAATCTCATAGGAACTCTGTCTTCCCATTACGCTTTCCAGATCCTGAAGCATATGACCGTTGCCATCAAAATAGTACTTATATCCATCGATATAATTCCAGCCGGTAGCCATCACACCGTTACCGTCAAAATGATACCAGTAACCGTTAATCTTCTGCCACATACTCTTCAGATACACGCCGTCCGCGGTTTTAAAATACCATTTTCCGCCGGATGACTCCCAGCTTCCTCCGGAAATCACCGGATCATATCCCGGAATCCAGCGTCCATCAGCGCCCACATAATAACCGCCCACATAGGAGCTGGTCACCATGGCTCCATTGGCGCCTACATAATAGTAGCCGTCAATCCACTGGTTCGCCAGCATGGCTCCGCTTCCATTCATATAATACCAGGTGCCGTTGATCTGCTGCCAGCCGGTGAGCATCGCTCCGCTTCCATTCATATAATACCAGGTGCCGCCAATCAACTGCCAGCCGGTAAGCATCGCTCCGCTTCCATTCATATAGTACCAGGTATTGCCAATCCGCTGCCAGCCGGTGAGCATCGCTCCGCTTCCGTTCATATAATACCAGGTGCCGTTAATCAACTGCCAGCCGGTAAGCATATGGCCGCTTCCGTCCATATAATACCAGGTGCCGTTAATCAACTGCCAGCCAGTGAGCATATGGCCGCTTCCATCCATATAATACCAGATGCCGCCGATCAGCTGCCAGCCGGTGAGCATCGCTCCGCTTCCGTCCATATAATACCAGATGCCATCAATCTTCTGCCAGCCGGTAAGCATATGGCCATTGCTGTCCATATAATACCAGGTGCCGTTGATTCTCTGCCAGCCGGTAAGCATATGACCGCTTCCGTTCATATAATACCAGACATTTCTGATCAGATGCCAGCCCTGTCCATACATCGCTCCGCTGGAGTCAGAGAAATACCAAATACCATCCACCTGATACCAGTCGGTCAACATCTTCCCGGTTCCCGGCTGCAGATAATACCAGGTATCTCCCAGCAGCAGCCAGCCTTCCTTCGCAGCCCCGCTGCCCTCCAGATAGTACCAGGTACCCTTTTCCAGATACCAGCCGCCGCTTCTCATATAACCATTGGCATCAAAGCTGTATAACCTGCCGCCGATCTTCTCCCAGCAGTTCTTCGGATATGTACCGTCCTCATACTGATACCACCAGCCTGTGCTGTTGCGCATCCACTGTTCTTTCACCGGTTTGTAGGATCTCTGTACTTTTCCATCGGCCCCCAGCACATACCGCATGCCGTTCTGATCCACCGTGGTATTCTTCTTCAGGCTTCCGTCTGGATTCACATAATACTGAGCGCCGTTAATAGTCTGGATTCCGGTTTTTCCGGTATCTCTGGCGCCGTCATCTTTAAGGAAATACCAGTTTCCATCAATCTGCTGCCAGCCGGTCTTAACCTGACCCTTTCCCTCCTGGGCATACAGCCATTTTCCATCGGATGTCTGCTGCCAGCCGTCTTTTCCGGCATCCACGCTTCCATCCTCATTCAGAAAATACCAGTTTTCATTGATCTGCTGCCAGCCGGTCTTATCTGCCGCAGCCTGACCTGCTTCATTCAGCTGATACCATTTCCCGTCAATCTGCTGCCAGCCGTCTTTTCCGTTATTGTCGGCTTTTCCTTTCTCTGTCAGCCAGTGCCAGGAATTGTCCTGGTCGCTGTGCATCCAGCTGGCAGTCACCATGGCTCCCAGACCGTCCTTCTGGGGATCCTCTCCGTCTTCTGTGAATCCGTAAAGGCCTTCTTCAAAAGTTCTATCCCCCAGGCCTCTGGTCTTGGTTTCCTCTGTAATTCCATAAAGTCCGGATGCCAGATATCCTTCTTTATTAAGATAAAATATCTGATCACTGCCGTCCGGCGCGAACAGGGTATCCTTCAGAGCTTCCCCATCTACACAATACTGCCAGCCCTTTTCCGTCTGAACCCACGCTTCGGTCGCCTCAGGTTGTTCTGTCGGTTCCGGTGTCGCCGTCACCGAAGGGGTCGGCTCCTGCGTGGGAGTGGGCGCAGCGTCCGTATCTTCTGAGGATGTGTCATCCGGCGTCTGCGAATCTGTATCTTTTTCTGCTTCTCCTTCTTCCGTCTCATCACCGACCGTTCCTGTTTTTTCTGTCTCTATCTGTGATGCGTTCTCTGCAGGAATCATCTGCTGCTGAGCGGCGGAAGCGGGAACAGCCATGGACAGTGAGACTGCGATTCCAAGGCCAAGCAGTAAACTTCTTCTAGTCTTCATCCCTTTTCCTCCTCTTGCAATGTCAACTGTTTCGTTCATCATCTTATTCTATTACAAAACGCTAAGGATTTCAACCGGATTCCCCTGCTTTTTTCTTACAATCTTTTTAACCCTTCCGTCATTTTCCATGTGCAATCCATCCGGAAAACTTCCCGCCGGTTCCCCCTTTTTTCACAAAATCAGCAATATTTTTACCTGTCAACGCCCCTTTCACGGGCACAACAAGTCAAAATACGCTTGACATTATCTCTCTGCTGCACTAAAATTTTGTATCAGAATCATGGGGGGAAGTACGCCGGTACGGCGCATACAGCTTTTACAGGAGGATGCACATGACGAAAAATGAGTTTGACCAGCTTTACCAGGAAGGCCGTTACGAAGCGCTGGCTCCGTATAAGGCAGATAACGCCGTGATTATGGCCGCCGGACTTTCCAGCCGCTTTGCCCCGTTATCCGATACGGTTCCCAAACCGTTGCTGCGCGTCAAAGGCGAAATAATGATTGAACGGCAGATCCGCCAGCTTCAGGAGGCCGGAATCTCTGAGATTTATGTGGTAGTCGGGTATAAAAAGGAGATGTTTTCCTATCTCACAGACAAATACGGCGTCCACCTGCTGGAAAATCCGGAATTTGCGGTCCGGAACAATCATTCTTCCATTTACGCCGCGCGCCGCGTTCTGAGGAATTCCTATATCTGTTCCTCTGACAACTATTTTATGGAAAATGTCTTTGAACCTTACGTTTTCCGGTCTTATTATGCGGCATCTTATGCTTCCGGCCCCACCAGTGAATATTGCCTTTCCACTGATATCAATGGCCTGATTACCCAGGTCACTGTGGGCGGAACGGATTCCTGGTATATGATGGGACACGCTTACTGGGATCAGGCGTTTTCTTCCCGCTTTGTGGAATTTCTGGAAGCAGAATATGATCTTCCGGAAACCAGGAAGATGTACTGGGAGAATATTTATATGAAGCATATTCGCCAGCTTCCCTTATATATCCGCCGGTACCCTGAGGGAATCGTCAGAGAATTTGATTCCCTGAAGGAACTTTGCCAGTTTGACCCGTCTTATATTCCATATCTTGAAAAACTGATCCACCAGGAGGGCTGAGCCCTCCTTTTTTTATGAAATCCATGTACTTAATTTTGTCGTCTTTCGTCGACTTTTCGAGATTTTCCTGAATCTCTGCTATTCTTGTTTTGTCAAATAATGGAAATAAACGAAAACATACGGAAATCAAAGTGGAAAGGAAGGATGACTTATGAATTATTTACTGGAGCTACCGTTGGCATTGGGTATTCATGGCACCTACAAAGGATACCGCTACCTGATTTTTGCTCTGGAGCTTGCCCTTGCCGATGAAAATCAGCTGCTTTATGTTACCAAAAATCTGTACCCCTCTGTTGCCCGCCGGTACCATACCACCCCCAGCTGTGTGGACCGGGATCTGAGGACCGTCATCAACCGCTGCTGGAATTCCTGCGGCAGAGCACATCTGCAGCGCATCGCCTCATACACCCTGGACAAATGCCCCACCGTATCTGAGTTTCTGGATATTCTTTACTGGCATCTGAAAAAAAAGGGACTTTAAAATTTTTTTCTGTTTTCGCGACATATGTGAGCTTTCCAAACGTTAGAAAAAGTGAAGGAGGATTTTCCACGAAAGGAGAACTATGAAATGGATAAGTTACAATCTCTGCCGGCTCTCCTGCGGATCCGCAGGAGCTATAAAGGTATTCCTTACCTGCTGGCCTCACTGGAACTGGCTCTGGAAAATGAAGATCTTCTTCTGTTCCCCGGCCAGACCATTTTCCCCGCGGTAGCCAACCGCTACCATGTAAATCTCTGCTGCATTGAACGGGACATCCGCACAGTCATCGATCATTGCTGGCAGTCTGATTCCCGTCAGGCTCTGGAAAGCCTGGCCCCTTACCCGCTGGACCGGAAGCCTACGGTATGTGAATTTCTGGACATTCTGTACTGGTATCTGCTCTCCGGCTGAGAAAGGATAGCCGCCGCAAAACCATAGACACTAACAAAAGATAAACGGGAAATTCCTCCGTAAAAGGAACCGGAGACTGCAGTCGGACCTCAGTCTCCGGTTTCTTTCCCTTTGTCCATATCTCTGGTTTTTATTATCCCAGATGCTTTCTCATAAAATCTGCCACCCGCCGGCACAGATCCTCTGTCCAGTACTCCGCGCCTCCATGGTCCGCGCCCTCCAGAAGAATCAACTCTGCCTCCTGACCGCACGCTTTCAGTTTCCGGTACAACCGGACACTTTGTTTCACACTGACGGTCCGGTCTTTCGTTCCGTGAATAATCAGAACCGGGGGAATTTTTCTTTCCGGAACAATCCAGCTTGTCACGGATGCTTTCCTGGCCAACTCCGGATTCTCTCTGAGATTGACGCCGCCCATCAGCCTTCCTTCGGGGCTTTCCGCCATCTGATGATTGACGGTACTGGGATATCCCTCTTCATCCGCCAGATCTACCGCGCCATAGTAATTAATAATTCCTTTCACCCTTGCGCTGATTCCAGGATAGCAGTTTTCTTTTTCCCATGCCCCCTCATCCTGCGTCATCCCGGCAAACATGGCGGTATGGCCCCCTGAAGAACAGCCGGCCACAAAAATCTGTTCCGGATTCACATGATATTTTTTTCCATGACAGCGCAGAAAACGAATGGCATTCAGGGCATCCTGAATCTGGGCCGGAAACGGCGCGATCCCGGAATGACGATACTGAACCACTGCCGTCACAAATCCCAGCGAAGCCAGTCTCCCCACCATGACGCAGGGACGGTAAACATCCTGTTCCATCCAGGCCGACCCCTGTACAAACACCATACACGGATAGGCGCCATCCGGATTATTTCTTGTGAAAGGCTCCAGAATCTGAAGTACCAGACTTACGCCATTTACACAGGCATACGCCACGTCCCGACGCAGCTGAACCCCGATCTCATCGCCTGTAGTTTTTCTTCGTTCAGCTCCCGGAACATTCTCCGTAAAATCCGGAAATTCTTCATAAGACCATTCCTTAATCTCCATCGTTTTTCCCATTCTCCTTCCTTTCAACAACCCTCGCTTCTCTCAGCAGCATCAGTGCTTTCGGCGGGAAATACAGCGCATCCGGCAGCATCTTTCCGGTGTTTTCCGAAAAACTGTTTCTGGGCCGCATCCACCACAGGGGCTTTTCATCTCCTCCCTGCGCATTTCTCAGAAGGTAAATATCCTCAAAGGGCGCCTCCTGCACATCCTCCAAAATGGGGTGGTAAATATTCCACTCCTCTGTTTCGCCGTCGGAAACCGCCGGAAGAATATGATGCCCCCGGATTCCGATGAAACCGCGCTCCGGCATTTCCTCCGACTGGCCGGCCAGAGCGGGGGATTTCTCACTGTTCCGGGCCTTCCCGCAGATTTCCGGCGGCAGCTGAAGCTTCACATTCCAGTCTGTGGCAAGTACCTGCCGTTTGCCGATTTTCCGGTAAGGCGAGATATTTTTCAGTCCGGTAAGCCGTGCCACGGATACCAGGCCGGGAGAAGCAAACATCTCCCGGGTGCCGCAGGTCATCAGGGTTCGTCCCTGTTCCATGGCAGTGACGGTTCCGCAGAATTTGTAGATCTCCTCTCTGCTGTGGGAAACCATCAGTGTTTTTCCGGAAAACTCCCGGAGAATTTCCATCATTTCCCGATGCATCTGATCCCGCAGAAAGGAATCCAGCGCGGAAAAGGGTTCGTCCAGCAAAAGCAGCCTGGGCTGGCCGGCCAGCATCCGGGCCAGAGCCGTCCGCTGCTGCTGGCCACCGGAAAGCTGGGCGGGCCGAAGCTTTTCCAGCCCCTTCAGCTGAAACCTCTCCACCTGCTGCCGGACAATTTCCTTTCTGCGGCCTCTTTCCCGGACGCCGCAGCCGATATTCTCCTCCACCGTCATGGTGGGAAACAGCGCATAATGCTGAAACAGGAATCCCACCTGCCGCTCCTGTGGCTTCTGGTTGATTTTCTTTTCACTGTCAAACAAAACCTGTCCGTCCAGACAGATTCTCCCCGCATCGGGCCGCTCGATCCCGGCAATGCATTTGAGGGTCATACTCTTCCCGCAGCCGGAAGCTCCGAGAATCCCCATACAGCCGTCCTCCTGGTCGAAATCCGCCTCCAGCAGAAAATCCCCCAGCTTTTTCCTGATATGTACCTGAAGGCTCATCTACCGCCGCCACCCCCTTCCCCGGCTGCCAATGCCGGTAAACAGATTGATGAGAAATACCACCGCGAAGGACAGCAGTACAATCACCGCCACCCAGAAGCCCGCGATCTCGTAGTTGCCTGCGGCCGTCTCCGATGCAATGGCCACAGATATGGTTCGGGTTTTCCCCAGAATATTTCCCGCCAGCATGGAGGTGGCTCCATATTCCCCCATGGCCCTGGCAAATGCCAGCACCGTCCCGGAGGCCAGCCCCGGCGCAGCAGCAGGGATCACCACCTTACGGAAGATCTCACCCTCTGACATTCCCAGCGTTCTGCCGGCGTAAATCAGGTTCACATCCACCTGCTCAAAGGCTCCCCGGGCGTTCCGGTACATCAGCGGAAAGGCGATGACACAGGCCGCCACCACGCATCCCGGCCATGTCTGGACAAATTTCAGATGAAAATTCACCAGCAGAAACTGCCCCACCGGCCTGCGGAGGCTGAACAGCAGCAGCAGAAAGAAACCTGCCACCGTCGGCGGCAGCACCAGGGGAAGCGTCAGCAATCCGTCCAGAATCCATTTTGCTGTTTTGTTCACCCGCATCACAAGCCGGGCGGCCGCTACGCCGGCGAAAAAGGCAATCACCGTAGCCGCCGCCCCCGTTTTTATGGACAGATAAAGCGGGCTCCAGTTGATTTCACGCAACCACTCCATCTCACTTACTCCTCACAGGCGGAGAAGCCGTAAGCTTCGAACACTGCCATAGCCTCCCGGGAAGACAGATAATCCAGAAATTCCTCTGCGGCCTGCTTTGCCTTCTCGCCTCCCTGGTTATCCTTTACCACGGCCGCCGGGTACCGTACCGGCGTCTCCAGGCTGCCTGCCGGCGCCTCGGCAATTACTTCCACAGAACCTGCCGCAGACTGTGCATCGGTGGCATATACCACACCGACCTCATTGGCCGCCTCACTGACTGCTGCCAGCACCGCCGTCACGTTAGCCCCTTCATTGATTTCCATGGCCATCACCTGATCATAGATTCCCTGATTTCGAAAGATTTCCCGGGCATACTGTCCCACCGGTACATCCTCGCCCGCCAGAGCCAGATTGTCCGCCGCTGTAATGTTTTCAAATCCGGTCACGGCGGTCTCTCCTCCCGCCGGCCTGATCAGCACTACTTTATTTTCCAGCAGATCTTTCACCGTTCCCGCCACCAGATAACCATCCTCCTGAAGCTCGTCCATCTGTTTGGAGGCTGCGGAGAAAAACAGGTCGCACTGTGCCCCTTCCTCGATCTGCGTCTGCAATGTGCCGGAACTGTCCGCATTATAGACAAGATTGATTTCCGGATGCAGTTCCTGATAATCCATCTTGATCTCTTCCATGGCATTGGACAGGCTGGCGGCGATAAATATGTACAGATCCTGGGCGTCCCCCTCCCGGGAATTCGGATTTTCCACAGTCTTTCCGGCGTTTTCTGCCTCCGCTGCACCCTCGCCGCCGTCCGCCGTACTCTCCGCGGCGGTCTCGCCGGAAACCGCTTCCTTGATTACCTTCTCCCCATTCTGTATGCCGCCGCACCCGGCCATCAACGCCGCGAAAACTCCTGACGCCAGCAGAACTTCCCATCCTTTTTTCATATACCTTCTCCCTTCTGTTTTCCCGGCACAGCGCCATGACAAGGACTTTCATACCTGCTCTTACACGATAAATAGCCGGCTCTTCTCTGGCCTTTCACCTGTTATTGTGTTTATTCTATGTGATTTTTTTCGGGCTGTCAACGATGCCTTTCCCCAAAACCGGCACCTCCACCACCTGATTTTCCCCATATTCTTTTCTGGAAACAACAGAATTTCCCCGCAAATAGGCTGTGAAAACGGACCGGAAATGGTCCTTTGAAATGCTGCAATACTCCGACCCGTTCTGCCGCATCCGAGATCGAAGGGATAACCTGATCGGGGGCCTGTTTTATGAGAAAATATCGCATGAATCCATCTGTTCTTCAAACTGCGGGATGGCATCCGCCCGCGCAGACACGGTGGTCGTTTGGCGGACGTATCGCGCAAAAAGACAGGGATGAGGGAAAAGCTTTCCTTTCCTCAAGTCCCTGTCTTTCTCTGAATTATACTCGTCAGCGGCAAATTTCCGCTCACAGCTTCTGTCGTTTTTATAAAAACCCGCCGCGCCATGCATGCGGCAGCCCTTTGTCGTTCTCCTGTTACAGTCTCTCCAGCAGCATCCGGTTCACCTGGCCGGGATCGGCTTTTCCTTTCATCTGCCGCATCACCTGGCCCACCAGAAAGCCCAGGACCTTGGTTTTTCCCGAACGATATTCTTCCACGGTCTTGGGATTGTCTGCCAGCACCTGCTCCACCACTTTCTCCACGGCGCCCGCATCCGTCACCATGGTCATTCCTTTTTCTTCCATATAGGCCAGAGGATCCACGTCCTCCCGGAATACTGCGGTAAATACCTTTTTCGCGTTCTGACGTGTGATTTTTCCCTCATCCACCGCACAAATCAGGCTGGCCAGATGTTCCGGAGAAAATGCCAGTTCCTCGGCCTCCATGCCTTCTTCTTTCATCAGCTTCAGGGTATCTCCCATCAGCCAGTTGGCCGCTTCCTTGGGCTGGCCGCTTAATCTGGCGGTTTCTTCAAACAGATCCGCCATCCGTTTGGTCTGGGTGAGGATTCCCGCGTCATAGGCCGGAAGACCGTATTCCTGCTGATACCGCAGGGCCTTTTCCTCCTGAAATTCCGGCCGGCTGGCGTGGATTTCGTCCAGCCAGTTCTGGGAGATCACCACCGGGGGAAGATCCGGATCCGGGAAATACCGGTAGTCTCTGGCGTCTTCCTTGGAACGCATTCCATAGGAATATTCTTTGTTGTCGTCCCAGCGGCGGGTCTCCTGGACAACCTCTTTTCCTTCCTCCAGAAGCTCGATCTGGCGTTCCCGTTCTCCCTCGATGGCGTGCGCAATCGCCTTGAAGGAGTTCAGGTTTTTCATCTCCGTTCTGGTTCCCATACGGCTGCTGCCTGCCTCCCGTACCGACAGGTTCACGTCGGCACGCATGGAACCCTCCTGCAGTTTACAGTCAGAGATTCCCAGATACTGACAGATCATCCGCAGTTTTTCCAGATAAGCAATCACCTCGTCGGCGGTCCGCATATCCGGCTCTGAAACGATCTCGATCAACGGTACGCCGCTGCGGTTATAATCCACCAGGGAGCAGTCCTCCCACTCATCATGAATCAGTTTGCCCGCATCCTCCTCCATGTGCATCTCATGAATCCGGACGGTTTTTTCCTCTTCCCCCGCATGAATGGTCAGCGCTCCGTCGTGTCCGATGGGGAGATACAGCTGGGAGATCTGATAGTTCTGAGGATTGTCCGGATAAAAATAATTTTTCCGGTCAAATCTGCTGTACCGGTTCACCTGGCAGGAAAGGGCGTCCGCCAGCTTCAGCGCGTATTCCACCACCTTCCCGTTCAGTACCGGGAGGGATCCCGGCATACCCGTGCATACAGGACAGGTGTGGGTGTTGGGCGCCGCTCCGAATTTGGTGGAGCATCCGCAGAAAATCTTTGTCCTGGTGGCCAGCTCCACATGAACCTCCAGGCCGATGACTGTCTCATACTGTTTTGCCATGCTATTCCTCCTCATTACCTTTGGCCCGCATGCCATGCCCGGCCAAAGGTTCCTCTGAGCCGTTCATAGGATCCGGCCGCCCGCAGGATCTTCTCCTCGGAAAATCGGTTGCCGATGATCTGCATTCCGATGGGAAGCCCCTTATCATCCCGCCCGCAGGGAAGGCTGACCGCCGGGAGCCCCGCCAGGTTCACCGCCACCGTATAGATATCGCTGAGATACATTTTCAGAGGGTCTGACAGACTGGAGCCTTTCACCGGCGCCGTGTTGGGGGCAACCGGCGCCAGGATACAGTCATATCTGGCAAATACCCGGTCAAACTCTTCCTTGATCAGACGTTTTACCTTCAGTGCTTTCAGATAATAAGCGTCATAATATCCGGCGCTGAGTACAAAGGTTCCCAGAAGGATTCTCCGTTTTACTTCCTCTCCGAACCCTTCCGCCCGGGTATATTTGTACATTTCATGCAGTCCCTCGCCGTTTTCGGAGCGATAACCGTATTTGATGCCATCAAACCGCTCCAGATTGGAACTGGCTTCCGCGCAGGCGATAATGTAATAAGCCGGAATCACATAGTCTGTCAGACCCAGACTGAAGAATTCCACCCGCGCCCCGTTCTGGCTCATCAGGCTGATGGCATCTGCCAACGCCTGTTTCACCTGGGGATCGGTTCCTTCCGCCAGATATTCTTTGGGGACACCGATTTTCATGCCGCCAAAGGATTTTCCCGAAGCCGCGGCAAAGTCCGGCAGCTTCACATCCAGGCTGGTGGCATCCAGAGCGTCTTTTCCGGCAATGGCGCCAAGCAGCAGCGCGCAGTCCTCCACACTGTTTCCCACCGGCCCGATCTGATCCAGAGAAGAAGCGTAAGCCACCAGACCTCTCCGGGATACCAGTCCGTAAGTGGGCTTGATACCCACCACTCCGCAGTAGCCTGCCGGCTGCCGGATACTTCCGCCGGTGTCGGACCCCAGCGCCAGCGGGCTTTCCCCTGCCGCTACCGCGGCACAGGAGCCGCCGGAGGATCCCCCGGTGACGTGATCCGTGTTCCAGGGATTGGAGGACGCTCCAAAAGCAGACGTTTCCGTGGTACTTCCCATGGCAAATTCATCCATATTGGTTTTCCCCAGCACCACCATACCGGCCTCCTCCAGCTTCTGAATCACAAAGGCGTTTCCGGTGGGCACAAAATTTTCCAGAATTTTCGAGGCACAGGTGGTTTTCCAGTCTTTCGTACAAATATTGTCCTTCACAGCCACCGGAACTCCTGCCAGCGGTCCCGTATATTTCCCGTCGCGAATTCCCTGCTCCACCTGACGCGCCCGCTCCAGAGTCTTTTTTCTGTCCACTGACAAAAATGCATGGATCCGGGGCTCCTGCTGTCTGATTTCCTCAAGGAAAGCCTCCGTCGTCTCCCGGACTCCCAGGGATTTTCTTTTGATTTCCCGGCCAATCTGGGCGGCTGTCATTTCCCGTATTTCCATCCTTCTTCTCCTCCTGTCAGATCGTCTTTGGCACCTGAAGCTGCTGCTCTTTCTGTCTCGGGGCGTTGGCCATCAGTGCCTCTCTTCCATCCGCTCCGGTTACCACATCCTCGCGGAACACATTCTGCTGATCCGAAATATGCACCAGCGGCTCTACGTCCCTGGTATCCAGTTCATTGAGTTTTTCCACATAATCCAGAATCTCCTCCAGCTTTTCCACCACTTTCTCCCGCTCTCCGGGCTCCAGCGTCAGCTTGGCAAGAATCTCCACATTTTCCATCACATCATCCGTAATTCTCCGTTCTCCCATTGCTGCTCCTTTCACATAAAGCGATCCCTGACTTTTCTATGGTTCCAGACGGCTCATATCCCTGGGGAAGAGCGTGGCCTCCCGCACGTTGTCCTCTCCCAGCAGCTGCATGGTCAGCCGCTCCAGGCCGATTCCCAGACCGCCGTGGGGCGGCAGGCCATAGCGGAAGGCTTCCAGATACTGCTCCATTCCCTCCGTGGTCATGCCCCGGCGTTCGATTTTTGCCAAAAGCTCTTCATAGCTGTGGATCCTCTGTCCGCCGGTGGTGATTTCCAGTCCATGGTACAAAAGGTCAAAACTCAGAGTATATCGGGGATCCTCCGGATCATCCATGGCATAAAACGGTCTTTTTTTCGAAGGATAATGGGTGACAAACACAAAATCCGCGCCGTATTCCTCCGCCGCGTACTTTCCGATCAGTTCTTCCTCCTCCGGTTCCAGATCAAAAGGATTGCGGATGGGACGGCTGTATTTTTCCGACACCAGCCGTTTGGCTTCGTCAAAACGCAGCGCCGGAATCCGGTCGGTACGCGGCAGCTGCACACTCAGCATTTCCAGTTCTTTTGCGTACTCTTTTTTCAGAAGCTCCATGGTATAGCGGAGAAATCCGGTCTCCATCCGGCAGATATCCATAAAACCGGAAATATATCCCATCTCAAAATCCAGACTGGTATATTCATTCAAATGACGGCGGGTATTATGTTTCTCCGCCCGGAACACCGGTCCGGTCTCAAACACCCGGTCAAAAACCCCCACCATCATCTGCTTGTAAAACTGCGGGCTCTGGGCCAGCACTGCCGGATGATGGAAGTAACTGAGTTTAAAAATATTGGCTCCTCCCTCAGCGCCCTTGGCGCCGATTTTGGGTGTATGAATTTCCGTGAAGCCCTGGCTGTAAAGGTAATCTCTGAACCCCCGCACGATCCCTTCCTGTATCCGGAATCTTGCCCGTTCCCGCAGATTTCGAAGTGAAAGCGATCTCCGGTCCAGACGGGCTTCCAGCGAAGTATTCATTTTCCACTTTCCGATGGACAGCGGAAGCGGATCCTTCACCTCTGTCAGCATGGTAAACTTCTTTGCGCACAGTTCTCTTCCCAGCGGCGCCCGCAGTTCTGTCCTGCACCGTCAGGCAGCAGCCCTCCCGTACCCGGGGTGCGGCTCCCTCCCGAAGACTGGCCAGCAGATCCCCTTCCCAGACAGTCTGGAACAGTCCTTCTCTGGTACGCAGAATCACAAATGCCATTTCTCCCATATCGCGGACCCTGTGAACGGCTCCTGCCAGGGTGATCTCTTCTCCCTGAGCCGCCGCCATAAATTCTTCCAGATCCGCGCCTGTTTTTTCCAGTTCTTCCATCACATATTCCATACGCTTTCCTCCTTCATTTCCGGAATCCGTCTGACAGACCGATTCCCTGCTCACTGCCCCTTTCCCGCCGGATATCCGTGCAGCGGGAAAGGCAGGCCTGTTCCGCTGCACGGCTGCCTGGCGGGGCTTTCTCAACAAAAAATCCTGAAATACCCAGACAGATCCAGATATTTCAGGACGGATATTATTGATTACATCTTCGTAATCCTTTCAATGGCCTTTATTGTATTTTCATAGCTGCCGAAGGCACTCAGACGGAAATAGCCTTCTCCGCAGGCGCCGAATCCGCTTCCGGGCGTTCCCACCACGCCTGCCTCGGAAAGCAGAGTGTCAAAGAATTCCCAGGAACTCATATTGCCCGGTGTTTTCAGCCAGACATAGGGAGCATTGACGCCGCCGCTGACCGTGTAACCCGCATTGGCCAGCCCCTCCAGAATCGTGTGGGCGTTTTTCAGATAATAATTCACCTGTTCGGCCAGCTGCGCTTTGCCCTCCGGAGAATATACCGCCTCGCCGGCTCTCTGCACAATGTAGGGGGCGCCGTTGTATTTGGTGCCGTGACGTCTCGCCCACAGGCTGTGAAGGCTGACCTCACCGCATTTCAGATCCTTGGGTACCACCGTATATCCCAGACGCACGCCGGTAAATCCTGCGTTTTTGGAGAAGCTTCTCAGTTCGATGGCACAGGTTCTCGCACCGTCACACTCGTAAATGCTGTGGGGAAGCTCTTTCTGGGTAATGTACGCTTCATAGGCCGCGTCGAAAATAATCAGCGCGCCGTTCTTATTGGCATAATCCACCCATCCCTGCAGCTGCTCTTTTGTGGCTGCCGCTCCCGTGGGATTATTGGGGAAACACAGATAAATCACATCCGGCACCTCTTCGGGAAATTCCGGAACAAACTGATTTTCGGCGGTACAGGGCATATAGATCACACCGTCAAAGTTTTCTCTTTCCTTATTATATGCGCCTGTTCTTCCCGCCATCACGTTGGTGTCCACATACACCGGATAAACCGGATCGCAGACAGCGATTTTATTGTCCAGTCCCAGAATCTCCTGAATATTTCCGGAATCACATTTCGCGCCGTCGGATACGAAGATCTCATCGGCCTCCACCTGACATCCTCTTGCCTTGAAATCATTCTCGGCAATGGCTTTTCTCAGAAATTCATAACCCAGATCCGGCGCGTAGCCGTGGAAAGTTTCCGCGTTTCCCATCTCATCCACCGCTTTGTGAAGCGCGGTGATGATGGCCGGGGCCAGCGGCTGGGTCACGTCTCCGATTCCCAGACGGATAATCTCTTTTTCCGGATGCTGCTCCTGGTAAGCCGCAACCTTTTTCGCAATATTGCTGAACAGATAACTGCCCGGCAGCTTCAGATAATTTTCATTGATTGTAAACATGTTCCGTTCTCCTATATCTCATCAAACATCAGCGCCAGAATCATCTGCGCTGTCTCCACCATGTTGGTACCGTTATCCATACTGCATTTCTGGATATAGCGGTGGGCTTCCGCTTCGGTCAGGTGGTTTCGGTCCATCAAAAGAGCCTTGGCGTTGCGGATATAATTTTCCTCACGCTCAGACCGTTTTTTGGGGGCTCTTTTTTCTTTTTTCGCCCTTCTTTCAATCTGGCGCATAACCATTTCCACGGTATTTACCAGATCATAAACCTTTACCGGTGTGGTAATGGAAAGAATACCTGCTTCCGTACCGCTTACCACGGCGGCGGAGCCCATTAAAAGCAATTCAAAATGCGGCGGGAGACATTCCGCCAGTTCCCGGTAATACATATCCGGCAGTTTGTAGCCGCTGATTACCAGTCCTCTGTCATTTTCCGCAATTTCCTGAAGAACAGCGGCTCCTGTCTGGCAGGCCGTTACGCGGGAAAATCCATGGGAAATCAGAATTTTTCTGATTTTCTTTGCATCCTCCAGTTTTGGCAATACCACAACAATGACACTCATCCGCCGTCTCCCCTGTATTCTGACCACCGCCTGGTCTTCCCGCTTCGCTGCCGCAGGACAGCGGAGGGTAAACCGTTACATTTCTCAGACTTTATACAGATACTCCTTCAGTTCCCATTCGGAGATCTGTTCCATATATTTTTTCCACTCTTCCTTTTTATAACGAACATACCGTCTGGTAAATTTTTCTCCCAGAGCCTGTTCCACCAGCGGATCCTCCTTCATGCCCTTCAGCGCTTCTCCCAGGTTTTCCGGCAGACTGCGGATTCCACGGGCTTCCTTCTCCTCACAGGAAAGCCTGCGAAGATTCTCCGTCAGCTCCGCAGGGAGCTTCCGGCCTTTTTTAATTCCATCCAGTCCGGCCTCCAGACACAGAGCAAACACCAGATAGGGATTTGCCGCCGCATCAGGACTTCTCAGTTCCACCTGGGTCTGTCCGTCTCTTCCCTGCAGAACCCTGGCAAGAGCCGTCCGCTGACTGCGGGACCAGGTCACATCAGAAGGAGCCTCAAATCCCGGTACCAGCCGTTTATAGGAATTCACCAGCGGATTCATCACCGCGGTCATCCCCTGGATATGATCCAGAAGACCCTCCAGGAATGCTTCCCCATCCGGAGACAATCCATTTTCACTGCCATTTCCCAGGATATTATTTCCGTCCTTCAAAAGGCGCATATTCAGATGCATGCCGGATCCATTGACCTCCACTCTTGGCTTCGGCATAAATGTGGCATGCAGCCCGTACCGTTTGGCAATGGTACGCACGGCCACCTTGAAGGTCATCAGCTTATCCGCTGTCTCCAGAAGATTATCAAAAGCGAAATCCACCTCATGCTGTGCCGGGGCAATCTCGTGATGCGAGGATACAATCTCATACCCCATCTCTTCCATGGTCAATATGATATCTCTTCTGGCATTTTCTCCCAGGTCTACGGGACTGGTATCCAGATATCCTGCCTGTTCATGCGTGAGTGTGGTGGGCATGCCATTGTCATCCGTATGAAACAGGAAAAACTCACACTCCGGATTCATCTGCAGGGTATATCCCATACTTTTTGCCTTTTCCACCGACCGTTTCAAAATCGAACGGGGGCTTTCCGGATAAGGCTGGCCGTCCTCCAGGCAAAGGTCGCACAGAAATCTTGCCACCTTTCCCTGCTGCGGACGCCAGGGCAGAATCGTGAAAGTAGACAGATCCGGATGCAGATACAGCTCCATCTCTCTGCTGCGGAGCACACCCTCCACCGACGAGGCATCAATCATGTAGCCATTGTCCATGGCTCTCATCAGCTGACTGGAAGGAATGGCGATATTCTTCAGAGCGCCGAACATATCCGTAAACTGCAGGCGGATAAATTCCACGTCCTCCTCTTCCACCATCTGCAAAATTTCTGCCTTGCTGAAATTTTCCATAACTTTCTCCTTTCCCGGCCGAACGGCCATGGAAGTTTTTCTTTCTCATGCCATTACATGTACAACCGATCTCCCGTCTCCGGAACATCTGCTGCAAGGGGTAAAAAAGAGCGTACTTATTCCTGCATCCGCCTGAAATAAGAACGCCCTTGTCCTGTTTCGTATTATAGCAATCCGCAATTCTTATGTCAAGCCCGGATCCGCTTTCACCGGTCAGATATTGGTATACCCCATCAGGGATTTGTCCACCGCACGGGCTGCTTCGCGCCCTTCCCGAATGGCCCATACCACCAGCGACTGACCTCTGTGCATATCCCCGGCGGCAAAGATGCCGGGAACACTGGTCTCATATTCTCCGGCGGCTGTCTTCACATTGGTTCTGGCATCCAGACCTACGGCGAATTCGTCCGTCACATATTTCTGGCTTCCCAGGAATCCCGCAGCGATCAGCACCAGCTGGGCATCCACGGTTTTCTCGCTGCCTTCCACCGGAACCATGTTCATTCTTCCTGTCTTCTCGTCCTTTTTGGGCTCCAGACTCACCAGCACTGCCTTCTGGACATTGCCTTTTTTATCTTTCAGAAATTCCTTTACCGTCGTCTGGTAAACCCTGGGATCCTGTCCGTACACCGCGGCAGCCTCCTGCTGACCGTAATCGGTCTTCAGCACCCGGGGCCACTCGGGCCAGGGGTTGGATGCAGCGCGCGTATGAGGCGGCTCAGGCATCATTTCCAACTGTGTGACGGATTTCGCACCCAGACGGACGGCCGTTCCCACGCAGTCATTTCCCGTATCTCCGCCGCCGATCACCAGCACATGTTTTCCCTTCACCGCCGGGATCTTCCCGTCTGTCAGGTTGGAATCCAACAGGCTTTTGGTGACCATTCCCAGGAAATCCACAGCGAAGAAAATATTTCCCGCCTCTCTGCCCGGCACCTGGATATCTCTGGGATTGGAGGCGCCGCAGGCCAGAATAATCCGGTCAAATTCCTTTTTCAGCTGCTCGGCACGGATATCTTTTCCCACATCCGTATTGGTCACGAAAGTAACGCCCTCTTCTTCCATCAGCCGGATTCTCCGGTCCAGCACGGATTTTTCCAGCTTCATATTGGGGATTCCGTACCGCAGAAGACCGCCGATCCGGTCTTTGCGTTCAAACACCGTTACCTGATGGCCTCTACGGTTCAAAAGCATGGCTGCTGCCAGACCGGAAGGACCGCTGCCGATCACAGCGATCTTTTTTCCGGTCCGCACCGTGGGGGGCTGGGGTTTCACCCAGCCTTTCTCAAACGCCGTTTCAATAATAGCTCTTTCATTTTCCTTGGTTGCTACCGGTTCCCCGTTCAGCCCGCAGGTACAGGCCGCTTCACACAGGGCCGGGCACACCCGGCTGGTAAACTCCGGAAAACAGTGGGTTTTGGAAAGGCGCTCATAGGCTGCCTTCCAGTTTCCTCTCCACACCAGATCATTGGTCTCCGGCACCAGATTATGCAGCGGACAGCCGGAGGCCATTCCCATCAGCATTTCCCCGTTCTGGCAGAAGGGAACGCCGCATTCCATGCAGCGGCCTCCCTGTTTCTGCTGTTCCTCAAGAGGCAGCGGAGTGCGGAATTCATGAAAATGACGGATTCTGGACAGCGGATCCTCCACCTTTGCGTTTTTTCTATCAAAATCTAAAAATCCGGTTGCTTTTCCCATCTTCTCACACCTCCTTAATTCTCTGCGAAGCTTTCGTAAAATGCCTCAATCTGTGCCTGTTCGCTGCTCATGCCCTTCTCCTCCAGACGGGTGGCAAGAGCAATCATCTTTTTATAATCGTAGGGGATGATCTTCTTGAATTTCGGCAGATATTCGTCAAAATGGTCAAGAATCATCCGTCCTCTTTCCGATCCGGTGGCATCCACATGCTCCGTAATCATATCCTTCAGTTCCTGAATATCATATTTATTCTCCACCCGTTCAATGGAGATCATGGATTTGTTCAGATTCCGGTACAGGTGGCTGTCTTCATCCAGCACATAGGCGATACCGCCGCTCATTCCTGCGGCAAAGTTCTTCCCGGTTTTTCCAAGAACCACCACCCGGCCGCCGGTCATATACTCGCAGCCGTGTTCGCCCACGCCCTCCACAACGGCATGGGCTCCGGAGTTGCGGACCGCAAAACGCTCGCCTGCCACACCGCAGATAAATGCTTTTCCGCTGGTGGCTCCGTAAAGAGCCACATTTCCCGCAATAATATTTTCACTGGCTTTGTAACCGCGTTTTTGAGGCGGAGTTACCACCAGTTTTCCTCCGGAAAGCCCTTTTCCGAAATAATCGTTGGTGTCACCCACCAGCCGCAGCGTCAGTCCTTTGGGGATAAATGCTCCAAAACTCTGTCCTCCGGCTCCCTGGCACTCCACCGTGATGGTGTCCTCGGGCAGTCCATCCG
>ERZ1643246.2140-NODE-2140-length-19577-cov-5.508657_pt1 | contig 19577 bp, 18 predicted proteins | sample MGYA00579265_ERZ1643246 | MGnify/ENA primary metagenome ERZ1643246 (study PRJEB29033, sample SAMEA4952261) | chicken gut metagenome | biome: Broiler Chicken; feature: Gastrointestinal Tract; material: Caecum | place: Ireland | collected 2018 | study: Broiler...
TCTTTCCCCGGTATTCCTCCAGTGTGTGCATCTTTCCGTTCTGATCCGGCAGTTCGAATGCCGGCGCCTTTGTTCCGATTTCAAGCATTTTTTATTCCTCCTTATATAATATAGATTCTCTCATCATTTCTCAGGATTCCAGATTTTCCCGCATCCGGTTCAGGAAATTTTCCAGCTGATCCAGCTCTTCCGGTGAAAATCCCCGGCACATCCGCTCATCCAGCCGTTCAAAATGTTTCCGCACCCGAAGCGCCTTTTCGCGTCCCTCCGGAGTCAGCCGGATGAAAAAGGATCGTCTGCTTCCCGGATGCACCGTCCGTTCCAGCCATCCGGCCTCCTCCATCCGATCCAGGGTTCTGGACAGGGTGGTCACGTCCAGATGGCACTGATCAGCCAGCTCCTTCTGGGTAACCCCGTCCTTTCTGCACAGCTGATTGAGAATTCTCGGCTGTCCCATTCCCAGCGTCAGTCCCAGATCCAGGAGATGCGGACGGAGGATCTTTTTCCTGCTTCCCTCCATCTGCATCATAATCCTGCGAATTTCATCCTTTTGTTCCAGAAGCCTGTCTTCCATATCACATCTTCTCCTTCCGACAGTACAGCCTGCGCGGGCCACCCGCAGTTCCTCCCTTCCTGTACCTCACACCGCGTCTTTCCGTCACTCCAGTTCCATCATTCCCGTATACAGCTGGTAATAACGCCCTTTCTGCGCCAGCAGTTCCTCGTGATCTCCCCGTTCGATAATCTCCCCGTGCTCCAGCACCAGGATGGCCTTGGCGTTGCGCACGGTGGACAGCCGGTGGGCGATGACAAACACGGTCCGGTTTTCCATCAGGGCGTCCATCCCTTTCTCAATCAGTTTCTCCGTTCGGGTATCGATGGAGCTGGTGGCCTCGTCCAGAATCAGTACCGGGCAGTGAGCAATGGCCGCCCGTGCAATGGCCAGCAGCTGCCGCTGCCCCTGGGACAGATTGCTGCCGTCACTGTGCAGCATGGTGTCATATCCCTCCGGAAGCCTGCGGATAAAGGAGTCCGCATTGGCGATTCTGGCCGCCTCCTCCACCTCCCGGTCCGTGGCGTCCGGACGGCCATAACGGATATTATCCGCGATGGTGCCGGTGAACAGGTGGGTATCCTGGATTACCATGGACAGAGAACGGCGCAGGTCATCCTTGCGGATCTGCCGGATATCGATACCGTCATAGGTGATGGTACCGCTCTGAATCTCATAAAACCGGTTGATCAGGTTGATAATGGTGGTCTTTCCCGCGCCGGTGGAACCCACAAAAGCAATTTTCTGCCCCGGTTTGGCATACAGGCTGATGCCGTTCAGAATCCGTTTGGAGGTATTGTACCCGAAAACCACCCGATCAAACCGCACATCTCCTCTCAGAAGCCGCAGTTCTCCGTCCGGCATCTTCCAGGCAAAATCGCCGGTATAACTTCCGGTCTCTCTAAGCGTTCCGTCCGGCTCCCTCTTCACATTGCACAGCACCGTCTTTCCTTCATCGATCTCCGGCTCCACTTCCATCAGATCGAAAATCCGCTCCGCGCCGGAGAGGGCTGACAGAAGAAAATTCAGCTGCATGGTAAACTGATTCACCGGCATGGCGCTCTGACGTACATACACCAGATAAGAAGCCAGACCGCCCAGATCCATCAGACCGCCCATCACAAACAGGCCGCCCGCGCAGGCGGACACCGCATAGTTTACATAAGACAAACTCACCACCGTAGGTACAGTCATGCCGGAATAGGTGAGCGCTCTGGTAGCCGCCTGGCGCAGCGCCTCATTTCTTTTGCAGAATTCCTCAAAGTCCGCCTCCTCGTGGTTGAATACCTTTTCCACCTTCTGGCCGGCCACCATTTCCTCCACAAAACCATTGATACTTCCCAGGCATTCCTGCTGCTTCCGGAAATAAGCCTTTCCTCTTTTGCTGTTATACTGAATCATCAGGAACATCAGCACCAGAAACACCACCACAATCAGCGTCAGCCGCAGGCTCAGCACACAGAGCATGGTCATCGTTCCCGCCAGCGTCAGAAAACTCTGAATCACCAGGGTAAAGCTGTTGTTCAGCGCCTCCTGCACCGTATCCACATCATTGGTAAACCGGCTCATCAGTTCCCCGTGGGAGTGGGTATCAAAATAACTGAGCGGCAGCTTCTGAATATGAGCGAACAGATCCTGACGGATTTCCTTCACCACCTGCTGGGAGGTATGCACCATCAGCTGGGTATAACCGTAGGTAGCTGTGGCTCCTGCCCCGTACATCAGTGCCATGAAAATCAGCATCCGGGTCAGTCCCGCCGCGTCCCCCGGCAAAATGTAATTGTTGATCACCGGCTTCACCAGGTAGGTTCCCAGAATATTGGCGCCGCTGCTGATGAATACCAGCACCGCCACCACCAGAAGCAGCCATTTGTGACCGCCCAGATACCGCAGAAGCTTCCACAGCGTTTTTCTGGTATCCTTTGGCCGTTTATAATTCATATCCCGTGCGTTGGCCATTACTCCGCCACCTCCTTTGCTTCTTCCAGGGAACCTTTCTGCTGAGATTCATAGATATCCCGGTAAATTTCATCCGTCTCAAGCAGCTGATCATGGGTTCCGATCCCGTGGATTTTCCCGTCGTCAAGCACAAGGATCTGATCCGCCTCCTGCACGGAGGTGATCCGCTGAGCAATGATAATCCTGGTCATATCCGGCAGCTTTTCCGCCAGTCCCCGGCGCAGCTTCGCCTCCGTGGCCGTATCCACGGCGCTGGTGGAGTCATCCAGAATCAGCACCTTCGGATGTTTCAGGATGGCGCGGGCAATACACAGACGCTGCTTCTGGCCGCCGGATACATTGACGCCGCCCTGGCCCAGCTGGGTATCGTAGCCGTTTTCCAGTCTTCCGATAAACTCGTCCACACAGGCAATCCGGCAGGCTTCCTGAATTTCCTCATCGGTGGCGTCCGCCTTGCCCCATTTCAGATTGTCCTTTACGGTACCGCTGAACAGAGTATTTTTCTGAAGCACCACGGCGATGGCGTCCCGCAGATGTTTCATGGGATACTTCTCCACCGGAACTCCATCCACCAGTACCTGCCCCCTGGTGGCCTCATAAAGCCGGGGAATCAACTGGATCAGCGTGGTTTTGGCGGAACCGGTCTGGCCGATGATTCCCACTGTCTGGCCGGCTTCGATATGGAAAGAAATATCCGACAGGACATACTCTTTCGCGTCCTTTTTATATTTAAACCACACATGGTCGAAGGTCACGGAGCCTTCCGTCACCTGCCGGTCCTCCGCCTGCTCGTCCGTCAGATCCACCTTTTCGTCGATCACCTCCAGAATTCTGGCGCCGGAGGCCAGCGACCGGCTCAGCATAAGGAAAACGTTGGAGATCATCATCAAAGAATTTAACACCTGCAGCACATAGCTGAGAAAGCCGGTGAGTTCGCCCACCTGCATGTCCCCGGCCTGAATCATGCCGCCTCCGAACCAGAGGATACACAGGATGGTGGCGTACATCACATACTGCATGGCAGGCATATTCAGCGCCGCGGTCCGGAAGGATTTTTCCGAAATACTCTGAAGATTTTCGTTGACCTGACGGAATTTTTCCGTCTCATAATCTCCTTTCACATAGGCTTTCACCACCCGGATGGCGGTAAGGTTCTCCTGGATAATCCGGTTCACCAGGTCGATGGCCTGCTGCATTTTCCCATACTGGGGCTGCACCTTGCGGATAATCAGGAACAGCAGAATTCCCAGCAGCGGAGCCGCCACGAAAAATACCACCGCCAGTCCGGGATTGATGTAAAAGGAAGATCCCACCGCCATCACCAGCATGATGGGGGAACGGCAGAAGGGCCGCATGCCGCTGGAAACGGCGTTCTGGATATTGGTCACATCACTGGTCATCCGGGTGATCAGCGAGGAGGTACGGAAATGATCGATGTTGGAAAAGGAAAAACCCTGCAGTTTCCGGTACTCCTCCTTTCTCAGCTCGGCTCCCAGCCCCTGTCCGCAGACAGCGGAAAACCGGGAGCTTCCAATTCCCAAAATCAGGGCCAGCACCGCGCAGACCACCATCAGGGCGCCTCTCTGGAAGATAAACCGCGTATCCCCGTTGGCCACCCCCACATCCACAATATCCGCCATCAAAAGCGGAATGATCAGCTCGAATACCGCTTCCGCCATCACACACAGCATCGCGGCGACGGTGTATTTCTTATACTGGTGCGCATAAGACAACAATCGTATCAGCATAATCTGCTCCTCTCTCGTATTTTTATTGCATCTGCAACTATTGTATGCTCAATACAGGAAGAACGCAAGAGGAAAATGATACGCTTCGGATATCCTGCGCACGGAAGGCCTGCTTTCCCCGGAACTGAAAAAGATGCCGCCTCCCTTTTTCTGAAAGCAGCACCTTTTTTCTGCGTCGATGAATTATTGATAAAATACGGCGTCCTCCATCGGAAGTTATGATTCGCGGCAGCCATGCTCCCCGCAGACTTCTCCGCCATGGCCGTGACAACCGCCCTCCCCATGGCCGTGATGGTCACACTCCACCTCCGGATCATAGGAAAGCGTCCCTGCCAGGTAAGATTCCACCTGCGCGTCCGCATCTCCGCAGGCGCCGCCGAACAGCTGAATCCCGGCATTTGCCAGAGCATTTCTCGCTCCGCCGCCGATACCTCCGCAGATCAGCACATCCACGCCGTTGTCCTTCAGAAATCCGGCCAGCGCGCCGTGCCCGGTCCCGGCGGTATCCACCACCCCGGAAGCAGTCACCTTTCCGTCTTCCACCTGATAAATCTTAAACTGTTCCGTGTGTCCAAAATGCTGGAACACCTGTCCATTGTCATAGGTCACCGCGATTTTCATAGGATCGTCCCCTTTCTTTTGCTGCGGTTCATACGCCGGGAAAGAATCCGCCCGGCCCTCGCCCGACAGATTCGGGATCGCTTCGCAGCCAAAATCCCGACGCCTCTGCGCGGGAGCGGCCAGTACAAAATCGCCCCCCGCGATCTCCAGGCGGCAGCCTTCCACCAGAAACCTGGCCAGTTTCTTTCTGGCTTCCGCGTACAGCATCTGGACCGTTCCCCGGCCAACCTCCATCAGCCGCGCACATTCTTCCTGCGTTTTCCCCTGATAATCAATCAGCCGGATCGTTTCATACTCTTCCACGGTCATGGCGATATGAAAATTACCCTTTCGGGCACATTCCGCGCGGAAACGGCAGCAGCGGGGCATCGTTCCCACCCGCCGCGGTTTACTGGTTCTCGGCATGGCTTCTCCTTTCCCTCTTTCCCACGGGAGGCGCCCCTCAGGGAATACCTCCCTTTTCTTTCCGTATTCAGTATAGGACGATTATTGACATATGTCAATATTATTTTTCTTCTTCCATGTAATCACCCAGCTTTCCTTCTCTCTTTGCTTTCTGAAAGATCAGCCAGGAATACAGATAGTCCCAGATCACGCCTCCCAGAATCACAATCAGCAGCACCGGCATCCGAAAGCTTACGGGAAGAAAAACAGTGGCAAAAAGCACCACGCCCATGACAATAAAAGAAATACCTCCCATCCATTGGGTTTTTCTCCATACCCAGGCATTTTCTATGGCCCAGGGTGTCCGCACCCCCACAAAATAGTTGGAGCGGATCTTTGGCATATAATTTCCCATAATCACAAACACCACGCCCATCACCATGGGGATGAGCATCCCCACATTCACATCGTATCCCAGGGCAACCGCTGTGCACATCCAGGAAAAGGCCATCATCATCACTGTCAGCAGCAGCGTCAGAAGACCATATACTTTCCGGTGTTTCTCATAATTTTCCTTTCTGGGATCCAACCGGGGAATCACTGTCATCAGAAGCCAGATTCCCAGAGGAATGACGCCCAGAACCAGATCCATGGTTTTCGGCCCGTATCCGTCGATCTCACCCGCCGCGTTCCAGTGAACGGGAATCTCAGCCGGCAGTTTCGGAAGAAGCAGCAAATGGCCGGCGAAAGACAGCAGGCACAGGGCCAGCAATATCCAGTTTCCTGTATTATTCCTTTTTTTCATTTTGAGTTCCTCCCTTTCCAAAGTCAAAAAACCATTTCATGATTTCCTGAAAAATAGTCGTGTTGAGACTGTAGATAATATTCTGTCCCTTTCGTTCATCCAGAATAAAACCCGCGTTCTTCAGCACGTTCAGATGATGGCTGATGGAGGGCTTCGCCATATCAAAACAATCGGCGATCTCCCCCGCCGTCCTGTCACGTTCCTGCAAAAGCTCCAGAATCTTTCTTCTGGTGGGATCCGAAAGTGCTTTAAAAGCATCATTGAGCATAAAAATCCTCCTCTCCTTTTCGTTCTACCTCCTGCTTCGTATTTTAATATTTAGATAATTTTCTAATTATCTAAACACAGAATACTCCCTTACCTCCCGTCTGTCAACAGAATTCTTTACGCAAAAGGGATGCCGCGGCAGCCGAATCCTCAGCTCCCGCGGCATCCCTTATTCCTGGCAACGCCCCCTTTGTCAAACGCGCTTTTTGCCCGTCACTCTTTCTCTTCCGAAACCGTACGCTCTCTCAATTTCTGTTTTCTCCCCTGACAGATCACCAGCACTACGCCGGCCAGGCAGGTGAAAATGGAAATAAACTGGGAGGTGGAAAGAATTCCCACGCTGCCCCGGATCAGATCTCCCCGGAAAAACTCCACGATAAACCGGCCCGCGCTGTAAAAGATCAGATAACAGCCGGCCACCTGTCCGTCAGCCTTCACCCGCCGCGCCAGCCAGATCAGCACCGCAAAATGCAGGAAATCCAGACCGCTGGATATCAGCTGCGTGGGAATCAGCTTCACGCCATTGGGCGCATAGGCGGATTCGTGAAAAACAATCCCCAGGGGACTCTCCGTCTCCTTCCCGTAACAGCATCCGGCCAGAAAACAGCCGATCCGGCCAAATCCCTGGGCCAGCGCCACCGACGGCATCACCAGATCAAAGTATTTCAGAAATACCATGCCTTTCTTCCTGCAGTACAGCAGGCAGCAGAGGATGCCCCCGATGATTCCTCCGTATACCACAAACCCGTTGGAAATGTCCAGCAACAGCGAGGGATCTTTCAGAATCGCGGGGAATTCTGTGAGAAAGTACAGCAGCTTCGCTCCCAGCATTCCGCCCACCACCGCGCAGACCACCAGTCCGAAAACCCGGTCCGGATCCAGTCCATGCTTTTTGGCCCGGTATTCGGCGGTAAAATAGGCGGCAATCACTCCCACGGCAATCATCAGCCCATATCCATAGATTGTAAAAGGTCCGATATGCAGCAATTCGTTTTTCATATTCTGTCTACTCCTAGTCTCAAATTGTTTTCACATCCCGGTTCATAAATGCCCGAAGTACAAACGCGAACCACACAGGAACCACAATCCCCTTCAGGATACTGGATATGCTGATGCTCCACCAGATTCCATCCAGTCCCAGCAGCGTGGCGGACAAAAGAAGCGCCAACGGTATCCGGAGCAGATTGCCCGTAATCCCCACCACAGTAGGAGGCACCGGACGGCCCAGTCCCTGAAAAGCCCCAGCAGTGGTGCTCTCCATACACATAAACAGCTGGGAAAATCCCATGATTCTCAGATAAGAAACGCCCATGGGAAGAACTGCAGCCTCAGTAATAAAGATACGGAAAACCACCTCCGGAAACAGGATCAGCACCAGAGACGTAAACAGTCCCCAGCCGCCCATCAGCCCCATGGCGACCTGATACCCTTTGCGGATCCTCTCCTTTTTTCCTGCGCCGTGATTCTGCGCCACAAACGCATTCAGCGCCGTGGCAAATCCGTCCGCTGTCATCCAGGAGATGGATTCAATCTGGCTTCCCACCTTCTGTACGGCTACCGCCGTATCTCCCCAGCCCGCAATAATCCTGGCAATGATCATGGAAAGGCTGGAAAATACAATGCTCTGGGCCGCCACAGGCAGGCCGATCTTTCCGATCTCCGCCCAGTCCGCCCATTTCCCCGGAACCCCAAGCTTCATACGTCCGAAAAGAATTGTATCCCTTCTGGTCGCCAGCACGAACAGCAGCGAGACCACCGCCTGAGCCAGCACCGTGGCGATGGCCGCTCCCGCCACCCCCATCCGGGGTACCGGCCCCATTCCGAAGATGAATACCGGGTCCAGCACGATATTGGCAGCCAGTCCCGCCACCGTGGAACGGAAGGTAACGATACTGTTTCCCATGGCCGTAAACAGCCCGGTAAATACCTGATTCATGAAGGAAAATACCAGTCCCGCCCCCACAATCACCAGATAGATTCTGGCATCCTCCACCACACTTTTGTGATTCAGCCGGAAAAATCCGATCAGCGCCCGGTTGAACAACAGGCAGATGACCGTGCAGATCACAATCATCACCAGGCCCATGTGAATAGCCGCCTTTCCATAAGCAGCCGCTTTTTCCTCCTCTCCGGCTCCCAGCGCATGAGCGGTTTTTACCTGCCCTCCCATCCGGGGAACCGTGGCAATACCGTTGGCCAGCCACAGATACATACCGGCCGCGCCCACGGCAGCCACCGCGTTGCTGCTCACCCTTCCGATCCAGATCATATCCGTCAGATTATATGCCATCTGAATCAGCGAGGTGCCCATAATGGGAAAGGCCAGTCTGGAAAGGCCCCTGACGATGGAACCCTCCAGCAGATTAACATTTTGTTCCATTTTTCTTTTCCTGTCCGGCTGACGGCATCATTCTCCGTCAGTCTTCCTTTTTCTGTATAAATCGTCCGGTCATATGATCGGTGCGCAGTGTGTTGATAAATGCCGCGGGATCCACCTCCCGGACATTCTTCAGAACCATTTTCACCTCATCACTGGAAACCACCGAATACACCATATCCCGCTCTTTTCCGTCGTAGCTTCCGATTCCCCGGAACACCGTAGCCCCGTGGCTGGTGCAGCGGGAAATGGTGGTATAGACCTCCCGGGAATGATTGGTGATAATCAGCAGAGTGTGCTGCCGGTGCTTCTGATACATCATGTGCACCACCTGCGTGCTGGTAAACTGGAAAATAATGGAATACAGCGCCCGGTTCCAGTCAAACAGGCATCCGGCTGTGGCCAGAATCACCGCATTTAAAACCAGTGTGTAATTCCACGCGTCGATATTCTTTCGGTTGGAAAGAAATACCGCCAGAAAATCCAGGCCTCCGCTGCTGGCATTTCCCAGCAGACACAGACTGATGGCGAAGCCGTTGAGCAGTCCTCCGAACACTGCCACCAGCAGCGCGTCATAGGTGAGCGGCTGCGAAGGAAGCAGATCCGTCAGCACACTGGACAGCACGATCATCAGACAGCTGTACAGCGTAAATTTTTTCCCGATAAAACGGATGCCGATCATCACGGGAATCGCGTTCAGCACCAGGTTTACCACGGAATACGGGATGGAAATGTGAAAAAACTCATTTCCTATCTGCTGGATCAGCACGGTCATTCCCGCAATTCCGCCCGGCAGCAGATTTCCGGCCCGCACAAAACTTTTCATGTTAAAGGAGAAAATCAACGCTCCCAGACAGACCAGAAACAGTCGTTTTCCATCCTCTCTGAACGTAAATTTCATTTTGGGACTCACCTCCGTTCCTCTGAGAATCTGTCACATATTCTTTCATCCCAGCAGCCGGATCAGCCTGCTGGTTCCCAGCCGGTCCGCTCCCAGCGCCAGAAAGGTCTCCGCATCTTTCACCGAGGAAATTCCTCCCGCCGCCTTTCCCCTGACGCGGGGGTCGGAATATTTCCTCAGAAGCTCCACATCCTCAAAGGTGGCGCCGCCGGTGGAAAACCCGGTGGAGGTTTTGATAAAATCCGCGCCGGAACGGTTCACCACCCGGCACATCTCTACCTTCTCCTCTCTGGTCAGCAGGCAGGTCTCGATGATCACCTTCAAAATCTGATCCGGGCAGGCCTGACGCACACAGTCGATTTCCTCCAGCACACAGTCCCAGGCCCGCTCCTTCACCATTCCCAGATTGATAACCATATCCAGTTCATCGGCGCCGTCCGCCACCGCTTCCCGGGCTTCCGCTGTCTTGCTTCCGGTGGTAGTATTTCCATTGGGAAATCCGATCACCGTACAGACGGCCGTTCTTCCCTGGATATATTCTTCCGCCCTGGCCACATAACAGGGCGGAATACATACCGACGCGGTGTGGTAAGCGATGGCTTCATCGGCCAGCGTCCGGATTTCTTCCCAGGTGGCCGTCTGTTTCAGCAAGGTGTGATCCACTCTTGCCAGTATTTCTTCCTTTGTCATTGCGATATCCTCCTTCCATCCGGGCATCCCTCTGCTTTTATGAGAGCTGATCAAGAATCGAAGAGCCGATGGTTCCCTCCGGCATTTTCACCTGAAAATTATCTGCCGCCGTCGCTCCGATCACCGCGAAAGTATCGGACAGTCCCAGGCTTCCTCCCTCTTTCATGGAGGGAGACCAGACCAGAAGCGGCACCTGCTCTCTGGTATGATCGGTCCCCCGCCAGGTGGGATCATTTCCATGATCCGCTGTGAGAATCAGAAGGTCCTCCGTTCCAAGCCGCGGCATCATCTCTCCCAGTTTTTCATCAAATCGCTCCAGCTCCGCCGCATAGCCTTCCGGATTTCTCCGGTGTCCCCACAGAGCGTCAAAATCCACCAGATTGGTAAAGCACAGACCGGTAAACTTCCTGTCCGCGATGGCTATGGTCTGTTCCATTCCGTGTACGGAGGACTGAGATTTGTTGGATTCTGTCAGCCCCTGCCCGTCAAAAATATCAAAAATCTTTCCCACGGAAATCACCGAATACCCTGCGTCCTTCAACGCATCCAGCGCTGTTTTTCCATATGGTTTCAGGGCATAATCATGGCGGTTGGCGGTCCGGACAAATTCCCCTTTTTTCTTTCCCACATAAGGCCGGGCAATCACCCGCCCCACCTTCCACTCATCCCGCAAAGTCAGCTCCCTGGCAATTTCGCAGTAATGATAAAGGTTTTCCAGTCCCATGGTCTCCTCATTGCCGCAGATCTGAAGCACGGAATCAGCAGAGGTATATACAATCAGATGGCCTTTCTGAATCTCTTCCTCCCCCAGTTCATCCAGAATTTCGGTGCCGCTGGCACTCTTGTTTCCGATGATTTTCCGCCCGCATCTGCGGGAAAGCTCCGCAATCAGCTCCGGAGGAAATCCATGCTCCGTAAAGGTTTTAAAGGGTTTTGTAATATGCAGCCCCATCATTTCCCAATGGCCGGTCATGGTGTCCTTCCCGGCGCTCTTCTCCCGCAGAGTCATCGTTCTCCCCAGCGGGTGCGCCTCCGTCTTTCCATCCGGAAGCGGATGCAGATTTCCCAGCCCCAGTTTCCGCAGATTTGGAATCTTCAAAGGCACGCGCTCCGCGATATGGCCCAGTGTGTCCGCACCCAGATCTCCATACTTCTCCGCGTCCGGCGCGCCCCCGATTCCCAGGGAGTCCAGTACAATCACAAATATTCTTTTATATCTCTTCACCCTCGCGAGACACTTCCTTTCCTACTGGAATAAAGGCCTGATGGCCTCATCCCTTCCGGTCCTGCCGGATCAGCTGACGGATGGCCTCCACCGCCACGGTAATGGCTGCTTCTGTGTCATGGACAATGGGATTGTCGAGGCCGGCCGCATCCCGCTCCTGGTTTCCCACCACCAGGAAATCCGATCCGCAGCGTACCTTCAGATGACTGGCCACGATAAACAGGGCTGCCGACTCCATCTCCGATGCCTTGCATCCCAGCCGCTTCCATGCCTCCCATTTGTTCAGAAGCTCGTAGCTCACCGGCATTTTCTCCGGCTCATGCTGTCCGTAAAAGGCGTCCTTGCACTGCACCACGCCGGTATGATAAGAGTAGCCCAGTCTTCGGGCGGCGTCCCGCATGGCGCATACCACGTCCAGATCCGCCACTGCCGGATATTCGATGGGCGCATATTCCCGGCTGCAGCCCTCCATCCGCACCGCGCCGGTGGCGATGACAATGTCTCCGCCCTTCACTTCCATGGCAATGCCTCCGCAGGTTCCCACCCGCAGGAAGGTATCCGCGCCGCAGCGTACCAGTTCCTCCATGGCAATGGAAGCTGACGGACCACCGATACCGGTGGAAGTCACGCTGACTTTCTCTCCGTCCAACGTTCCCGTGTAAGTGACAAATTCCCGGTTATCCGCTACCAGATGCGGATTTTCAAAATGTTCCGCTATCTTACGGCTCCGTTTGGGATCTCCCGGCAGAATCACATATCTGCCCACATCCCCCGGCCGTATCTGTAAATGATACTGAAGATCCTTTTCTCCCGAATAGTTCTGCATTTTCATCCCTCCGATTCTTTTTCCGTGCGGCCAGATATCCGACCGTTTTCTGTCTGGCACGAATGATCTGCCGCCTTCTCCACCCGGCAGACAGTCAGCACCTGACCATCCACCCGGAATTTAATTTCCAGCCCCGCGAATTCCATTCCGTAAATCCGATCCGGATCTTTTTGATAGGAGGGTCTGGGATCCTGTCCCAACACCCCCAGCACAGCCTCCAGCTTCTCCGAAGGTATTTTCTGTTTCCACTGCTCCCCCATCTGTACCTGCAGATGGTAGGAACGAAAGCGGTCGGAAAATCCTCCCGCCGCCTCCGGCCGGCAGTCCGCCAGCGGCACATAAGGCTTGATATCAAAAACCGGCGTCCCGTCCATCAGATCCGCTCCCGCGATCCGCAGCACCGGTCCCAGTTCCCCGCAAAAGTCAATTCCCAGAAGGCGCACACAGGAAAGCCCCATCCGGTTGGGTCGAAACGGAGAACGGGTGGCAAACACCCCCATCCGCTGATTTCCTCCCAGTCTGGGCGGCCTCACCGTGGGGGACCAGCCCTCCTGCGGCACAGCGGAAAACTGCCAGATCAGCCAGATATGAGAAAATTCCTCCAGCCCCCGGAAAGCATCCGCATTCCGGTACTCCGGCTCCATCACCACCGACGCCTGAAGTTCTTCCACCAGGCCGCTTTGTCTGGGAATCCCGAATTTTGTCGGAAAATCACTGTGTATCCGCGCAATGGGTTTCATAACCGCTGTATTCTGCTCCATCCTGTGTCTCCTGTCCTTCACTTCTTATCCTTTTCCTGCGGCTATTATGAGCGCTCCGCGCTCAGCCTCCGACTGGATGTGCAGCGACTTTCTGCGGTTCCGCAGAAATCGCTTATGCACAGGTATAATAGCCGCTCTGCGGCTATTATGAGCGCTGCGCGCTCAACCCCCAACTGGATGTGCAGCGACTTTCTGCGGTTCCGCAGAAATCGCTTATGCACAGGTATAATAGCCGCTCTGCGGCTATTATACCATGCTCCCCGCAAATTACTCAAGAGATGTTTGGGGATGGAAGAGTCGCTTGGGTTACAGTTCAGTTTTCCGGCTTCCCTGTTACGCCGCTTTTTATCCTATCGTTTTTTCTGCCAGTCCCACAGCCACCTGCGCTGCGCCGCAAAGTACCATCACCAGGATAGGATTCATTTTTTTCCATCGGAGAAGCGCCAGCGCGCCTGCAAAAATTACCGCTTCCGTTATGTGGAAAGTTTGCAGGGAAATAGGATTTCCTTCCCCGAAAAAGGAGGATACGATAATCAGCATTCCCGCTGCGGCAATCATGGCTACCACTGCCGGACGCAGTGTTTTCAGAACCCCCTGCAGCATCCGCATGGAGCGGTATTTCAGATAAACCCAGGCAATCAGGCTCACCAGGATACAGGAGGGCAGTATACAGCCCAGAGTGGCTGCCACAGCGCCTCCGATTCCGGCAATTTTTGTTCCCACAAAGGTGGCGGAATTGATGGCAATGGGTCCCGGCGTCATCTGTGAGATGGTCACCAGATCCGTAAATTCTCCCAGCGACAGCCAGCCGTGCAGTTCCACCACCTGATGCTGAATCAGCGGCATGGCCGCATATCCTCCCCCGAAGCTGAAAGCGCCGATCTGCAGAAAACTGAGAAATAACTCCAGATAGATCATCATGATGCCTCTCCCCCCTTCTCTCTTTTGGATTCCAACAAGGTCCGCACAACTCCCAGAAGCCCGCAGGCTATAATCAGAAGCATCACGTTCACATTCAGAAAATAGTTCAGCACAAACACCACTGCCATAAGAAAAATTCCCAGCCAGTCCCTGGATTTTACCACGCCGCTTCCCATATCGTAAACCACGGAGGCGATCACTGCCCCGACTCCCGCCTGCATTCCCGCCAGGGCCAGCGCCACGATTTCATTGGAGGCAAAAGCCTCATAGAACAGCGAAATCACCGACAAAATCACAAACGGCGGCAGCACCGTGGCCAGCACCGACACCAGGAGCCCGGCAATTCCAGCCAGCTTAAAACCCACCACAATCGCCCCGTTCACTGCAATGGCCCCCGGCGCCGACTGGGCAATAGCCACCAGATCCAGCATTTCCTCCTCATCGATCCAGTGATATTCGTCAACAAATTTCTTCTTCATCAAAGTCACAATCACATAACCGCCCCCGAATGTAAACGCGCTGAGCGTCAGGGTGGACAGAAACAGCTGCAGCAGAAGGTGTTTGGCAGGCCGGGTCGTTTCGCCTTTATCCGCGGACAGGGGCACGGTCTGAGAAGTGTCCTTTTCTTTTTTATCGCTCATTTTTTATCCCCTCTTTTCAGATATCAGCCAGATGGATTTTTAAAGATTCACAGAAACTGGCCGTATATCCATTCATGTCGTCCTCTCTATTTTAGTACACTTTCTTCTGCTCTTCCATATGGTAATACAATTTTATACCTGATTTTAACAGGATGTTTACACGGGTATCCGGCCCGAAAGGTTATTCCCTGCGCCAGAAAAGAGACAACAAGTAACCGTTCAGTTAGTCAACCTAAGTTACTTATTAAAAAATAGAAGCTAACTATCCGTAAAACACATTAACATTTCCTACTTACTTCGTCCGTACTATTTTCCCAAATCATCCTTTTTCTTCCACTGTAATCTCCGCCCCTTCCACATGTTTCCTTTCCATCTGGTGGCGCAGTTTCCGGTTGGCCACCGTGTCAAAGATGATGGAGAAATCATAATCCTCCGGATACAGCCGGTCCGCGGCCACCTGCAGCCGCAGGCGCTTGTGGCTTACCCGGATTTTTCCCCAGGGCATCTGTACCCGCAGCATTCCCCGCTCGTCGCTTTTACGGCAGACGATGCCGATTTTCTTTTCCGGCAGCACCATGACGCTGTCGCCCACCTGAAATTTTTCCGCCCGTTCCTGCGGTTTTCTGCCGGGCTCCCGCTCCAGACGGGCGGCCGGGGCTTTGCGGATGGTTTCCGATACGGCGTCTTTGGCGATAGCTTCTGTCTCCTGGCCATAGGCTGCCAGGGAGGCCCGGCGCAGCATGGCTGCCGGCATTCCCAGCTTTTTGGCAATGTACAGGGCGCAGCTTTCCCCCGCTTTTCCGATTTCCAGCCGGTACAGGGGTTTCAGGCTTTCCCGGTCAAAGGCCATCCGGGCATTCTGCAGTCCTTCGGCCTCCTCGGCATAATTTTTCACTTCCGGATAATGGGTGGTGACCAGGAAAATGCAGCCACATCTGCGCAGTTCTTCCAAAATGGCCACCGCAATTCCCATACCCTCTGTGGGATCTGTGCCGGAGCCCAGTTCGTCCATGATCACCAGACTTTCCGGCCCGGATCTGGCCAGAATATCCAGCACGTTGGTGATGTGGGCGGAGAAGGTGGACAGATTTTCCTCAATGTTCTGGCCGTCGCCGATGTCGCAGAGAATCCGGTTGTTGAGGCAGAGTCTGGCCTTTTTGCAGGTGACATGAAGGCCGCACTGGGCCATCAGGCAGTTCAGGCCCACCGTCTTGATGGCCACCGTTTTTCCTCCGGTGTTGGGGCCGGTTATTACCACACCCCGGAAGCCGCCTCCCACTGAGAAATCCAGCGGCACGCAGGTTTCCCGGTCCATCAGCGGATGCCGTCCCTGCTCCAGATGGATTTCTCTCTCCGAAAGAATCTCCGGCTCCACCGCCTCCATCTGTATGGACAGTTTTCCTTTTGCAAACAGGAAATCCAGCCGCTCAAAGGTTCGCTGGTTTTCCCGGAAAATTTCCTCCGCATCCGCCAGCATACCCGTGAGGGTGTAGAGAATGGTGCGCTCTTCATTTTCTTCTTCCAGCCGCCAGCCGTCCAGCTCTGTCTGCAGTTTTGTCAGGGACGCGGGCTCGATGAAGCAGGTGCTTCCGGTGGCGGAGCGGTCCACCAGAATGCCGGGGATACGGGAACGGAACTGCTTTTTCACCGGCAGACAGATCCTGCCGCTGCGGGTGGTGGAAAACTGATCCGTCAGAATTTCCCGGTATACCTTTACCAGAGCATCCGCCTTTTCCCGGATTTTGATTTCCAGACCGGCGATTTCCCTGCGGATATCCCGCAGCCAGCCGGTGGCATAGTCGTCCACCCGGCCGCCCCGGATCATCCGGGAGATCTCTTCCCGCACCGTATCCATGGGATTCAGATTTTCCTCGTACCAGGACAGACCGATCTGCCAGGTTTTTCCCTTGCTCAGATAGCCTTTCAGCCGGGAAACGGCGGCCAGTGTCTGGGCCACCTCCTCCAGCTGCTCCGGCGTCAGGCACCCGCCCTGCCGGGCGCAGGCCAGATACTCCTCCATGTTGGCAAAAGAAGTCAGCGGCGGATTTCCCAGATGCTCCATCAGCTGGCGGGCCTGGGTAGTTTCCCGCAGAGCCGCTTTCACCTTTCTGGCCGACAGGAGAGGGTTCATCGTATCGATTTCCTCTTTTGCCTTTTTCGTACAGGCCAGTTCTTTCAGCATGGTCTTGATCTTATCCATTTCCAGAATTTTTTCCATATCTCTCATTTCTTACAAACCTCACTTTTTCTTTTCTGAGGCGTATGCGGGCTTGAATGTTTTTCCGACCGGGGACTTTATTCGCGGAGCGTTTTCCTTTTTAAAAAGCAAAATTTCCATGAAATGAAAAAAGCACAGCTAAAAACAGCCATGCTTTCATATCTTTCCGAAATTGTGTCCCGTCGGAAATCTATCTATGAAGAAGTCTGTACATTCAGCAGTAAAATACCGGCGCATACGCCGATGAAAGGACATAGTATCCCCTTGGGATCTCTTCCTTTCCAACAATTCAGTTGCTATTTTACTACCTGCACAGTTGACAAAAACTTCCCTTCTTTCCTGTAAAAAATTGAATGATTTCGGATTCCTGTTCATTATATACAGGAGCCGGAGCGGTTGTCAAGACGGTTTTCATGTTTTGCGGTTTGCGATTGTGGGAAACGGTTACTTCTACTTTTGTTCCCGGTCGGCAGAACCCTGCGCCTTTCTTCCCGCCGTCTGCCTCTCCGCATCCTCTCCCGTATTCCCCTGGGTCCCGTTCTTTTCTTTCCCGGTCACACGGCAGACGACGGTGGCCAGCCCGGTCACCAGAATTCCCTGGGTCACGGAAGTAAAAACAGCCATGGCGATATCCGCTGCTCCGGATAATTTTGTGGTGGCGAACACATACAGCGCGCAGATGGCAATGCCCGCCGCCCCATTGAGAAACGGGATATAACGACAGCTGATCACCCCCGTTTTTTTCACCGCTTTCCCCAGAATACACAGCACCGCTGCCACTACAATCAGCTCCGGCTTCACATAGTTGGTCAGATCCATGGAAAACCTCCGGAATCTTTTTCTATAGTATATGCTGCGGATCCTCCATCCGGATACCGACGATTGCCCCACAGATACCGGATGTTTCTCTGTGGCGCCGCCTGTTTCCCTCGGATACCGGCTACAGACGGGCTGCCAGCACTTCCTCCATCCGGGGAATCGAGGGGGCCGCTCCTTTTCTGGAAACCGCCAGGGCAGAAGCCCGGGAGGCCATATCCAGAATTCGGGGCACTTCCATACCTTTTAACATGCCCGCGATAAAATAGCCGGTGAAGGTGTCCCCCGCCGCAGTGGTGTCCACGGCCTGAACCCGGCAGGCATTCTGGCGTACCCGCTGGCCCCGGCCCTGATATACGGAGCCCCTGCTTCCCAATGTCAGCACCACCTCCGCGTCCGGATATTTCTCCGCCATCTGTTCCAGAATCCTGTCCGGATCCTCCGTCCCCGCGATCTGAGCGCCCTCCACCTCGTTGAGAAGAAACAGGGAAATCTTTTTCATGTCCACGGTGTCCAGCTTTTCATCCATAGGCGAGGGATTCAGCACCACCTTCATGCCCTTTTCCCAGCCCTTTTCCACCGCGTAATCCACCAGGTTGATTTCGTTTTGAAGCAGCAGCACATCCCCGGCTTCAAATTCTGCCAATACCTCATCCATATACTCTCTGGTAAAGGCACGGTTGCTGCCTCCATACAGAAGAATACAGTTCTGCGCCTGCCGGTCCACCTGAATGATCGTGTGGCCGCTTTTCCCCGAAATCTGGCGGATATAACGGGTATCCACCCCGTTTTCACTACAGATATCCGTCAGTATCTGCCCTTCCTCTCCGATCAGGCCCGCATGATACACGCGGACACCGGCTTTTGCCAGGGCGATGGACTGGTTCAGTCCCTTTCCTCCCGGAAATACTTCCATACCGTCGGAAGCCAGCGTCTCGCCACCGGTGAGAATATGATCCACCTGATATACATAATCCAGATTCAGAGATCCCATATTCAATACCTTCATCTATTTCCTCCTTTTGCCGGACGGCCGGGCGGCCGCCTCCCTTATTCCCGACAAGCGAAACTTCGCAGCGCGCGCTTTCCTTGTCTGCCTGAAATTCTCTTATTTTCGAATGTAGCATACGCTGCCATGTCCGTCAACCGGAAAAAATCCTTTCTCCCGGTCGCACTTTTTACACTTTTTTATCAGCAGAAGAAAATCAGAAATCCTGTCCCGGCGGAAGTGATCACCGTTTTTCCAAAGAGGAATTTCGAAACGCCCGACATCCGGGGGAGGATAAGCTGCCGCTCATCCGCAGGATTTCCTCCGCTGTTTCCTCCGGTGTACGGCCTGTTACGTCCAGTTTTTGCGTGGCAAGCCGGTCATACAGCGCAAGCCGACTGACGCTGCGCGCCACCGCGTCCTCTCCGCGCAGTCCTGCGTCCACATCTTTCCGAATCCGTTCCTTCAGTTCCTGCTCTGTGCAGGTCAGAGAGATCAGATGGACCGCACAGTCTTTGGTCCCCAGCCGGTCCAGCAGATCGTCGATGATCTGCTGCTGATGCAGAACCCAGCAGAAAATCACATGATCATAGGCGCTGCAACCAAGAAAATTGTTCAGAAGAAAGAGGATATTTTCCTGCACCATCCGCTTCGTCTCCTCCGTCACCTGAAATGGGTGCATATCCCAGCACCAGTCTCCGTCCAGAAATACACTTTTCTCCAACTTCTCTTTTAAAATCCGGCAGACGGTAGATTTTCCCACACCCATGGTTCCCCCGATGATGTAAAGATGTTTCATATCCCATTCCTCCTCAAAAAATACGGTAGTGTCAAATACTACCTGTTTTTTTGTATCTAAATCCTTTAAAAACCTTG
>ERZ1643246.2141-NODE-2141-length-19573-cov-12.655907_pt1 | contig 19573 bp, 15 predicted proteins | sample MGYA00579265_ERZ1643246 | MGnify/ENA primary metagenome ERZ1643246 (study PRJEB29033, sample SAMEA4952261) | chicken gut metagenome | biome: Broiler Chicken; feature: Gastrointestinal Tract; material: Caecum | place: Ireland | collected 2018 | study: Broiler...
TGCTGGTCGGAACAGTTACATCTACACCTTGTACAGCAGTTGTTGAGGAAACACATGCTGATAATATGTTCCAGCTCACACCGTCAGCTACGGCTGTAGAGAGTATCCAGTATGACAATGCATTCCGTATGTGTTTCTCTGACCCGAGCCAGGGTACAGTTTCTGCTGATTACATCGCAGATAATGGTCTTGCAACAAAAGTAGCAGTTATCTACGACAGCTCTGACACATACTCAACAGGTATCTATCAGAACTTTGCAACAGAGGCAGAGGCAAAAGGACTTGAGATCGTTGCTGCTGAGGCATTCACAAAAGACAGCAACACAGACTTTTCAGTACAGATCCAGAAAGCAAAAGACGGCGGAGCAGAGCTTGTATTCCTTCCGATCTACTATCAGCAGGCTTCTCTGATCCTTGCACAGGCCGACAGAGCGGGATTTGCTCCGGAGTGGTTCGGCGTTGACGGCATGGACGGACTGCTTGATGTAGATGGATTCGATGCATCTCTTGCAGAGGGACTGATGTTCCTGACACCGTTTACACCGGATGCAGAGGACGAGGCAACTCAGACATTTGTTGCAAATTATGAAGAAGAGTTTGGTGACACACCGATCCAGTTTGCAGCAGATGCTTACGACTGTATGTATGTGATTAAGGCAGCGGTTGAGCAGGCCGACATCACACCGGATATGAGCATCTCTGATATCTGCGATGCTATGAAAGGTGCTATGACAGAGATCACAATCGATGGTCTTACAGGAAAACAGATCACATGGGGCGAGGATGGCGAGCCGTCCAAAGAGCCTACAGTAGTGGTTGTAGAAGGCGGAGCTTACAAAGTCCTTCAGGCTGAGTAAATTTCAATAACCGGAAGAGCGCCGGATCGCGGCGCTCAGTTTCGGTCCTGCAACTGCCGCAACTATAATTTTTACTGAATCACCGGGCAGGTATGGAAGCACACCGATTGTCAGGGAAGCGATAAAGCTCTGATTTATCTGCAATGCCAGCCAGACGGTTCCGAAAATATAGCATACTGCCATTCCGAGAATCATTCCCGGGATGGCGGTATATTTTTTTGTGGAAAAGTGTTCAAGAAAGAAGCCCTGTATCAGGGCAAGGAATATAAATCCGATCAGATAGCCGCCTGTCGGTCCTGCCAGTTTTCCAAGGCCGCCGCTGAAGGAAGAGAAGACCGGTATTCCGGCGGCTCCGAGAAGAAGATAAAGAAGCACGCAGGATACTGCCTGTTTCATTCCGAGAATATAAACCGCAATGAAAATAACGAAGTTGGTCATGGAGAGAGGAACAGGGCTCATCGGAAGCGGTATGGAAAATGGTGCAATTATGCAGATTACGGCAGTCATCAGACCGATTGCGGTTATCTGACGCAGGCGGGATCTTTTATCGGGTATACTTTTAATATCGTTTTTCATAATGTATATGCCTTTCTCAGTTATTGGAATCCGGACAGTATCCGTGTTTTGTGAGAAGTATAAATGATAGAAGGACAATTGTCAACTAAAACGTAAAATTGGTTTACAATTTGACTGAAAATCTGATTGAAAATTATCACTATCCGGTCCGAGCGGATTGACAGCAGGCATATGCAACGATAGAATTGAATAAGTATACCGAACAGGAGGAAGAAAAAATATGGCAGCAGTGTGCATTCTGGATGAATTTGAAGTTCATAAGAATGAAAAATTTTTGAAAATTGCAGAGAAACTTAAACCTGAACTTCAAGAAACATATATAAAGCCAAAGAAACTTTTAAAGTTTGAAAAACATCTTAAGGTTGAAAGAAAGCCGGATATGAACCAGATTGAAATTCTGGAGGAAGACTTTGAAAAGCTTCCGGAAAAGAAGTTTAAAAGGGATGATCAGATTGTCCTGGACTTCGGAGATCATCAGGTGGGATATGTTACCCTGGACCTTTCCAGTGCGGGAAGCCATCAGGATGCGCCGGCATATCTGTATCTGAGATTTGCCGAGAGACTGGAGGAACTGGGGGCAGATCCGGCGGAATACGACGGCTGGATCAGCAAAAGCTGGCTTCAGGAAGAATATATCCATGTAGATGTTCTGCCGACCCGGCTTTGTCTGCCGAGAAGATATGCATTTCGTTATATGGAAATCAAGGTGATCGATGTATCCATGAAATACTCTCTTGTTATTAACGATGTGCAGGTGAAAGCCGTGTCAGCGGTGAGTGCGGACCAAATTCCGCCGCTTAAGATGAAAGATCCGCTTTTCCGGAAGATTGACCGTGTGGCGATCCGGACGCTTCAGAACTGTATGCAGGATGTGTTTGAGGACGGACCAAAACGTGACCGGCGTCTGTGGATCGGAGATTTCAGACTGCAGGCAAGGGCTAATTATCTGACATTTAAAAACTATAATCTTGTAAAACGTTGCCTGTATCTGTTTGGAGGGATGATTTTTAATGAGGGGAAGATTTCCGCGTGTCTTTTTACCGAGCCCCTGCCGGAACCTGATGACACATATCTGTTTGATTTTGCACTTCTGTACGGATCAGCGCTTCTGGACTATTACGAGGAGACCGGAGACAGGGATACACTTCGGGATCTTTATCCCGTGGCGATCCGTCAGATAGAGATCGGGCTCGATTATCTGAATGAGGATGGAGTGATCCCGGACAGAAGCAGCGAATTCTGGTGTTTTGTAGACTGGGGCGAGGGGCTCAATACACAGGCGGCCTCCCTTGCAGTCCTTATTTATTCACTCAGATACGGCGTCCGGCTGGCCAGATATATGGAAGATGAGGAGCGGATACAGTGGATGCTGGAAAAGGAGGAGGAACTGAAAAAAAACGCGGTGGAACATTTCTGGGATGAAGAGCAGCAGCTGTTTGTGAGCGGAAGTGAAAGGCAGGTTTCCTGGGCGACACAGATATGGATGATTCTTGCAAGGGTATTCCCGAAAGAGAAGAACAGAGAACTGATCTTAAGAACAATCGATGTAAATCCGCGTATTCAGATGGTGACCCCGTATATGTATCACCACTATATCGATGCTCTGATCCGCTCTGACGAAAAGGAAAGGGCCCTGGAAGAAATCAGGAGATACTGGGGAGAGATGGTACATGACGGTGCGGATACATTCTGGGAAGTATATAATCCGTATAATAAGTATGAATCTCCGTACGGTTCGGTGATGGTGAACAGCTTCTGCCATGCATGGAGCTGCACGCCCACGTATTTCCTGCGCAAATTCTATGAAAATGATCTGTAGAAATCTCCCGTTTGCGACGGGATACTGACAGTTTGCGAAAGAATGGCATTCCGGTCTGTTAAAAATGCTATAATTTTCTGCAGTAAAAACAGAATTTTTGGCAAATCAGACAGAGGAGGAATAAGGAATGGAGAAGAAACAGGCATTTAATCCGTATCTGCCAAGTTATGAGTATGTCCCGGACGGAGAGCCGCATATCGTGGACGGAAGAGTATATATCTACGGCTCTCATGATCTGTTTAACGGACTGAACTTCTGCCTTGGCGACTATGTGTGCTGGTCTGCACCCGTCGATGACCTGGGAAACTGGCGTTATGAGGGCTGCATTTACAAGAGAGAGCAGGATCCGGCGGCACCGAAGATCAGACTGACAAACGGTCTTGCTGCGCCTGATATGGTGCAGGGCGATGACGGCAGATATTATCTGTACTATTTTATGGGCGGCACGAAGATGATCTCTGTGGCGGTATGTGACAAACCGGCGGGAAAATATGAATTTTACGGATATGTACAGTATGCGGACAAAGTGCCGATCGGAAAGAAAAATGAGCCTTTCCAGTTTGATCCGGGTATTTTCAGGGATGATGACGGAAGGCTGTACCTTTACACCGGATTTGCCCTGCAGGGAAATCCCATTTTGCTGGATGGATCCAAGCCGACGGAACATGGTCCCATGTGTTTCGAGATAGATCCGAAAGATATGCTTACGGTTAAGAGCGGACCGGAATATATCGGTGTAGCCGGAGAAAAGGAATCTGTCGGTACTCCTTATGAAGGACACGCATTTCTGGAGGCAAGCTCCATGAGAAAATTCGGGGACACCTATTATTTTATCTACAGTTCCCTGAACAGCCATGAACTCTGCTATGCTACAAGCGATAATCCGACCGGAGGGTTTAAGTACGGCGGAATACTTGTGAGCAACGGCGATATCGGAATGCCCGGAGTTACGGATGTAAAGCACGCTAAAAATTATACGGGAAACACGCACGGCAGTTTAATTGAAATCAACGGAAATTATTATGTTTTCTACCACAGGCACACAAATAGAAAACAGTCCTCCAGACAGGCCTGTGCAGAGAGAATCCGGTTTGAGAACGGCAAGTTCTATCAGGCGGAAATGACTTCCTGCGGTCTGAATAACGGTTCCCTCAAAGGACACGGAAGGTATCCTTCGTACATTGCCTGCAATCTGTACGGCAGGAATGGAACGATGTTTTACAGTATGATCAAACACCGGAAAGGCGGATATCCGTATATTACCCAGGATGGCAGAGACCGGGAAGAGGGACCGGATCAGTATGTGGCCAATATGTGTGACGGAGCAGTGGCAGGTTATAAATATTTTGACCTTGCGGACACGAAGGAGATCCGGGTGAATATCATGGGAAATGCCGATGGGACCATAACGGTAAAAGACGGAGACGGTCCGGACGCGGCAGTACTCTGTGCAATAAAGGTATCGGGAGCAGGCAGCGGCAAAGGATTTAGCGGCAGGCTGAGTAATGGAAAGAATGGACAGGCGCTCTTCTTCAGCTTTGCAGGAAAAGGCAGTTTCAAATTTATATCATTTAAACTGAAATGATATGAAGAAACGTAAAAATAGATTAAGAAACAAAACCGGGGATAAAAGTACCCCGGTTTTTAAATTTTTGTAAAATGTTTAGAAAAAAATCATATCGGTGTCTGCAGCTGCGTGTTATAATATCTGCACGAAAGACATCTCTTGGCAGAAGAATGCGCAAGAGACAGGGAGAAATATATGTTTGGATATGTGACGATATGTGAACCGGAATTAAAAGTGAAGGACCTTAAGAAATACAGGGCATATTACTGCGGGCTGTGCAGAGTTCTCAAGGAGGAATACGGCTTTATGGGACAGATGACGCTGACCTATGATATGACATTTGCAGTTATTCTTCTGTCTTCCCTGTATGAGAGTATTGCGAGTGTGGAGATGCACCGGTGCAAGACCCATCCGGTGAAGAAACAGATGATGCTCAGAAACGAGATTACATCCTATGCAGCGGCGATGAATGTGCTGCTGGCATACTATCATCTGGATGATGATTGGCGGGATGAGAAGAAAGTGTCCAGCCTTTTTACAAAGGGCGTCATCCAGGGGAAGGCCGGGAAGATCATGGAGCGGTATCCGCGTCAGAGCGAAGCAATCCGTACTTCGCTGGCGGAACTGTCTGCGTGTGAAAAGGAAAACAGCACAGATATCGACAGAGCAGCGGGCTGTTTTGGAAAACTGATGGAAGAACTCTTTCTCTATCGTCAGGATATGTGGGAAAAGAACCTGAGAAGAATGGGATTTTTTCTTGGAAAATTTATCTATCTTATGGATGCCTATGAAGACCTGCCGGAAGATCTCAAAAAAGACCGTTATAACCCGCTTCGCAGGATTTATGGAGAGCCGGACTATGAAGAAAGAATCAGACAGATTCTCTGTATGATGATTGCGGAGAGCACAGCAGAATTTGAACGTCTTCCATGCCTTGTAGATGTGGACATTTTGCGTAATATATTGTATGATGGAGTGTGGAGTCGATATAATAAGATACAGATGAAGAAAAGTGAGGAACAGAGAAAATGAATAAGAATCCATATGAGGTGCTCGGGGTATCGCCGAGTGCGTCAGATGAGGAAATAAAGAAAGCATACCGTGATCTTACCCGGAAGTATCATCCGGATGCCAATGTGGATAATCCGCTGGCGGATCTGGCTGAGGAAAAATTTAAAGAAGTGCAGGAGGCTTATGACACAATTATGCACGAGCGGGCTTCCGGCAGTTCGGGAAGTTATTCGTACGGAAACGGTTCTTCCGGCAGCTCAGGAGGTTATTCATACGGCGGGTCTTCCTATGGAGGCAGTAATTCCGGCGGATACGGCGGATATCAGAGCGCGCAGCAGGATCCGAGGCTGCAGGCAGCAGTCAACTATATCAACAACAGGCGGTTTCGCGAAGCACTCAACACCCTGGATCAGGTATCTGAAAGATCAGCCCTGTGGTATTATCTGAGCGGCTGCGCCAATGCGGGACTGGGCAACAATGTACTGGCGAGAGACCACGCGGCTCAGGCAGTCAATATGGAACCGAATAACCTGCAGTACAGGCAGCTTTTAAACCAGCTTGATTTCAGCAGCAGAAGATACCAGAACAGTCCGTACGGAAACGGTTACGGAATGGGCGGAAATACATCCTGCGGTACAGGAAATTTCTGTTGTGACCTGTGGATTGCAGATACGTGCTGCGAATGTATGGGAGGAGATCTTTGTTCATGCATGTAAAGGCAAAGACAGTGGCGCTGGGAGGACTGCTGCTGGCGCTGACTGTAGTGTTTATGGCCCTTGGAAGTATCATTGAGACAAGTACGATGTTCCTGCTTGCAGCGGCATCGTTTTTTGTGGGAATTGTGATACGCGAGTTCGGCCTGAGAGTGGGAGCGGCATTTTATCTTGCGGCGGTACTGCTGGGTTTTATCACAGCACCGAATAAGTTTTACGTACTTACATTCGCGGCAATGGGATTTTATATCTGGGGAATCGAGGCAGTGTGGAGATGGCTGGAGAAGCATCCGGCGATACAGAAACGGCATACCATATTCTGGATTTCCAAATATGTGATTTTTAATATTGTATATATTCCCATTGTATTTATATTCCGCGATATGCTTTTTTCCCGGGCGTTATCTGATACGGTGATGATCGGCGTGATTGCGGGTGGCCAGATCGGCCTGTTTATTTATGATAAGGCATATGATTACGTCCAGATGCATATGTGGGGAAGGATGAGAGGCAGATTTTTGTAAACGGACAAAGATCATTGCAGATTTAGAGTTCTCAACAAAAAGGAAGAGCCACATTTCTGTGGCTCAAAGGGGGAAAAAGTTTATGAAAAAGTGTTCTTCTTAAGAACAATTATAGTATAAAAAACAGTTGTGTAAAAAGTGTGTTCAACTTTTGAATGGATTATGAACAAAAGAGTAAAAAAATGTGAAAGACCGTTTGTTTTTTACACAAAACATGAAAAATGCCTTGAAATTGCTATTGTAAAGAGTTATATTATTACACGTAAAAGGAATAAAATCTTCGGGGTCGGGTGCAATTCCCAACCGGCGGTATAGTCCGCGAACTGCTCCATTGAGCAGCCGAACCGGTGACTTTCCTCAGTGAAAGAATTCCGGTACCGACAGTACAGTCTGGATGAGAGAAGAAATTATAGCTGCCTGCTTATTGTGTAAGTGCCTGGCAGCAGTCCATTGTATGAGGAAATAGCCCCGGAAAATCGTTTCCGGGGCTTCATTTTTGCCGTAGTTCCTTTGAACTGCAGGGCAGAAACGGCTGATGGGTGAAATTTCCGTGAAGATTGCCTTTTTCAAAATGATATGCCGCATATGCGGCGGAAAAAGGAGAGAAGAAAGATGAGTACAGAAACAAAAACAACAGTACAGTCACAGACAAAGGAGAGATTTGGTGTCAGGGCGCTTGTGAACATCGGTATGCTCGCTGCAATTGCAGTTATTCTGATGCTTTTCGAGATCCCCCTGCCGTTTGCTCCCTCATTCTATGAGATTGACTTCAGTGAGGTTCCTGTTATGGTAGGCTGTTTTGCAATGGGGCCGTTTGCCGGAGCGCTTATCGAGTTCGTGAAGATCCTGCTCAACTTTGTATTTACAGGCACGGATACGGCCGGCGTCGGTGAGCTTGCAAACTTTATCATCGGATGCTCGCTCTGTGTTCCGGCAGGGCTGATCTACAGAAGGAAACGTACAAGGACGACAGCGCTTATCGGTATGGCAGTGGGAACTGTTGCTATGACCGTGATCGGATGTGCAGTCAATGCTTACGTACTCCTGCCGACTTATGCTACGGCATTTGGTATGCCGATGGATGCGCTTGTGGAGATGGGAACTGCAGTCAATCCGAACATCACAAGTATTTCTACATTTGTGATTTTTGCAGTAGCGCCGTTCAATATTCTGAAAGGAGTGCTTGTATCAGCTATTGTATTTCTTATCTATAAGAAAATCAGTCCGATTTTCAGAATGCGTCTGTCATAAAGTGATAGTATTAAATAACAGCGCCGATGCATTTGATGCATTGGCGCTGTGTCATATATAAAAGTGTACAGACAGCCGGAAACAAAAAAGTTGACAACTTGGAAAGTTTGTATTAAAATACCGCCTGTAACAAATTTGTAATATCTGTAATAAAAACGAAAATAATAACATATATATTTAAAAGACATTTGTAAAGATATTGCAATGAGTTAGAGGAGGAGTATATGAAATATAATCATAACAGGCGGATTTTTCGTATGTTTTATGCCGCCACGGCCAGTGTAACTTTGTTAACAGGATTTACAAGTCTGGCTGCAGAAAAGGATGTTCCCGTAAGTCTTCAGATTGCGGAAGATGTGCGGGAGAGCGGAGCAGATCCGCAGGAGCCGGGAATTTCCTGGGATTTTACAGAAATAGTAAGCGGGGTTCAGGCAGACGCCGTAAATGAAACGAAAGCGGCGGCAGAGGCAGCTAAAGAGGCTTATCTAAAGAAAGTGGAAGAGGAGCGGAAAGCGGCGGAGGAGGCTCAAAGACTCGCCGAGGAGAAAGCTGCCCGGGAAGCAGCGGCAGCCGCACAGGCAGCCAGAGATCAGGAACTTCTGGCAGCATTAATCTTCTGTGAAGCAGGAAACCAGCCTTATGAAGGTCAGGTGGCAGTCGGAGCCGTTGTAATGAACCGTGTGCGAAGCGGATCTTTTCCGAATACGATCACGGAAGTAATCTATCAGTCCGGACAGTTTACACCGGCTATGACCGGATGGCTGGACTCCGTACTTGCAAGTGACGGATATACGGATTCCGCGACGCAGGCAGCGGCGGACGCGCTGGCAGGAAGCAACCCTGTAGGGGACTGCCTTTATTTCAGTACCGGTGGCGGAGGCTATCAGCTTGGCGACCATTATTTCAGATAAGAAAGGAAAGTCAAAAGATGAAAATCTGTGTGAGAGGATACGAAAGGACCGATGCAGAAGCAGCGGCCGCAATATGGAATCAGGTAGTAGAAGATGGAGAGGCATTTCCGCAGATGGAACTGCTGACTGCGGAAAGCGGCGATGAATTCTTCCGGGAACAGTCTTTTACAGGGCTTGCCTGCGACGCTGACAGCGGAGAAGTTCTCGGCCTGTATATTCTGCATCCTAATAATACAGGACGCTGCGGCCATATCTGCAATGCAAGCTATGCGGTCAGAAGAGACGTAAGAGGATGCCACATCGGTGAGAAGCTGGTAAACCACTGTATGCAGAAAGGAAAAGAACTGGGATTCCGCATCCTGCAATTCAACGCAGTGGTTGCCAGCAATATATATGCGCTGAGGCTGTATGAAAAGCTCGGGTTCGTCCGGCTTGGTACAATACCGGGAGGATTCCTGATGAAAGACGGACATTACGAAGACATCATTGTGCACTACCACGTGCTGTAAACGGGTGTTTGCCGGAGATGACTTCCTGATGAGAAGGATCCGAAAATCAGACGGATACAGCAGCATCTTTTCAACAAACATGAATTACAATTTCAGGTTTTTAAAGGCTTCCGCAAAGGCATTATTGATCGGTTCATTTGCCTCTTTTGCCTGTTTTCGCATATAGGCGGCCACATCTCGCTTATTTGCGCTTTTTCCTTCTTTTTTCTTACGTTCCTGAAAGGACGAGAGTTTCTCTTTATGTCCGCAGGAACATACAAATCTCTGTCCGTCACCTTTTCCCACGAGTTCCATTTTTTTATGACAGACAGGACAGCGGGCGTTGGTGCGTCTCGAGATGGTTTCGCGGTATCCGCATTCCCTGTCCTGACAGACGAGCATCTTTCCGTGTTTTCCATTTACTTCCAGCATAAGTTTTCCACATTGGGGACATTTATGTCTCGTCAGATTATCATGACGGAATGTTCCGTCGGCATTTTTGATTTCATTGATCAGGGCTTTCGTATAATCTGTAATCTCGGCCATGAATTTCCTGTCAGATTCCCTGCCCTGGGAGATAGCTTTCAACCGCATTTCCCACTGCGCAGTAAGTTCCGGGCTCTTCAGGTCGGCAGGTACAAGGGAGAGAAGCTGTCGCCCCTTGGAGGTAATGTGAATTTCATTTCCTTTCTTTTCCATAAGAAAGCTGCCGAACAGTTTTTCAATAATATCGGCCCGGGTGGCAACGGTGCCAAGTCCCCCGGTTTCGTCCAGTGTACGCGCCAGTGTGCGGTCATGATGCTGCATATATCTGACAGGATTTTCCATTGCGGCGACCAGTGTTCCCTCTGTAAAATACGCCGGAGGCTTCGTCTTGCCTTCCGTGACTGTCAGCGCGGTGAGAGGCAGTTCTGTGTTTTCGCGGATTGCGGTTAGAGCCTGATGCGCTGATCCGGTGAGATTTTCATCCGGCAGGCCTTGTTCCGTTCCGCCATTCAGACTATACGCCGTACCATCCGGCAGATCGTCAGCCTCGATATCTCTCCAGTCTGTATCATAGACTTCACGCCAGCCTGCTTTGAGGATTACATTGCCTTTTGCGTGGAATTTCTCATTTCCGGTTATGCCGGTAACCGCAATTTCTTCGTATTCGCATACGGGAGAGAGAACGGCGAGAAAGCGGCGCACGACCAGATCATATATTTTACGCTCATCGGCTGACATATGATCCAGCTGGACAAACTGCTCGGTAGGAATGATTGCATGGTGATCTGACACTTTGGCGTTGTTTACAAATGATTTGTCAGCCCGGATCTCCTGCATGGAAAGGCGGGCGGCAATTTTGCGGTATGGTCCGACTGCACAGGCTTTCAGGCGCTCTTTAAGCGTCCCTGTCATATCGCTGGTGAGATAACGGGAGTCTGTGCGGGGATAAGTGAGCACCTTATGGTTTTCGTACAGGCGCTGCATGATATTGAGAGTTTCCTTGGCGGAGAAGCCGTAACGCTGATTGGCTTCACGCTGCAGGGCAGTCAGATCATAGAGTGCCGGAGAGTATGCCTTTTTTGTTTTCCGTTTTAATTCGGCTATATGGATTCGGTTTCCTGCATTTTTGCGGATCTGATCGATTTTATTTCTGTCAAATGTACGGCCGGAGCCGGTCTGGGAGTCAGTCCATATGAAGCTGATGCCGCCTGCGTTTGCCTTCAGCCCGTAATATGGTTTTGGTACAAATTTTTTGATCTCTTCTTCTCTTGATGCAATCATGGCAAGAGTAGGAGTCTGTACTCTGCCACAGGAAAGCTGTGCATTATATCTGCAGGTGAGTGCACGGGTTGCATTGATACCTACTACCCAGTCCGCCTCAGCTCTTGCGACAGCAGCGTGATACAGATTATCATAATCTCTGCCCGGCTTTAGGTGGGCAAATCCATCGCGGATGGCCTTATCAGTTACGGAAGAAATCCAGAGCCGTTTTAACGGTTTTTTATTTCCTGCCTTATCGAGAATCCAGCGGGCGACAAGTTCCCCTTCCCGTCCCGCATCCGTTGCGATGATAATATCCGAGATATCCTTTCGGAAAATCTGCTCTTTTACTGCGTGATACTGGCGGGATGTCTGGCGGATTACGACCAGCTTCCAGTGTTCGGGGAGCATGGGCAGCGTATCCAGACTCCATGTTTTGTACTGTTCGCCGTACTCCTCAGGATCGGCCAGTGTGACAAGGTGTCCCAGGGCCCACGTGACCACATAGTCTTTTCCTTCCATATAAGAATTATTCTTTCTGCCGCATCCGAGCACACGGGCGATATCCCGTGCAACAGACGGCTTTTCTGCAATAACAAGATGTTTCATTTCTATAGTTCTCCGTTTATTTTATATACTGTGGAATCCTTTACCGATGATCTCGCTTGTATTTGAAATAAGGATAAATGCTTCCGGATCATTCTGGCGGATATAGTTCCTCAGGCGGACAGCCTGTACACGGTTCAGAGCCGTGAAAATGATGTATTTATCCTTGCCGGAATAAGCTCCTTTGGCATGGCATACGCTGGCGCTTCTTGTCAGAGTATGTACGATAAAATCACAGATCGGTTCAGGATTGTCGCACACAACATTGAAATACTTGGACAGGTTGAAACTTTCGATAAAGTTATCGATCATGAAGGAGCGGATTGCAAGGCCGAGTACCGAGTAAAGCCCGGTCTCCACATCAAATATAAAGAAGCCGGCGGCGGTGATTAATGCATCGGAAATCACGAGCGCACGCCCGATATCAAAACTGGAATATTTTTTGAGAATCATGGCTATGATATCCGTGCCGCCGCTGGAAGCGCCGATATTAAACAGGATGGCCGAGCCGAGAGCCGGAAGTGCTATGGCAAAGCAAAGTTCCAGCATGGGCTGTTCTGTGAGCGGACTGGTCATCGGCCAGATTCTCTCCATCGCCGAAAGGGCTACAGAGAGAAGGATGCTGCAGTATGCTGTTTTGGCAGCAAATTTTTTCCCAAGAATAATAAGTCCGATAAACAACAGGATCATGCTCATGACAAGGTTGAAGTCACTGGCGGAAATAAAACCTGTCTTCGCTACCAGTACGGCAAGACCGGTGATTCCTCCGAATGTAAAGTTGTTCGTGAATTTGAAAAAATAAGTTCCGAATGCGATGAGAAGTGTGCTGAAGGTCAGCATGGAAAAATATTTCAGCTTGTCTTTCATTCTTCTGCTCCCCCTGTTTCCCGTAATGTATTCTGTCGTTCTGATTTCCGTGCTTCTAATCGAATTGTAATCTCTGGAATATGAAAAGTCAACGCATTAAGAACGGAAGCCGGGGAAATAATATTTGCATGGTTACAGTTCACTTAAAAGGAGGTTGATCGGGGTGGAACAGCTGGACGCAAAGCTGCCGGTTCGTGATATATATGCAAGAAAAATACTGGATTGCCGGGGGAATCCGACTGTGGAGGCCGAAGTGCTTGCGGGAGAGAATATTGTAGGAAGAGCCTCGGCACCGTCAGGCCTTATATGCGGGGATGACACAGGATCAGATGTGGGAAAATACTGCCCGGATAAGATATCTGAGATGGCAGATCGTATGGTTGAGAACATTAATACCTGTATTGCACAGGAACTGATCGGAAAAAATGTATTCGATCAGGAAGAGATCGACAGGACAATGAGCCGTCTGGACGGAACGGAAAACATGAGTGTAATGGGAGCGGGAGCGGTCTTGTGTGTGTCCGCGGCAGCGGCCAATGCGGCGGCGGCAGCGCTGGGACAGCCTCTGTACAGGTATCTGGGAGGAGTTCAGGCAAAGCGGATTCCGGTACCCGCCGTGCCGGTGATATGCGGCAGAACATCCGAGAGCGGAATGGACTTCCAGGAGCTTCTGATCGTTCCGTCTTCGAGTGATACGCTGTGGCGGCAGATCGAAATCTGTGGGGAAATATCCCTGATGCTGGGGAAGGTAACTGCAGTACGGGATATCCCGGCGGTGGGCACAGATGGCAGAGGATACGTATTGGCAGTACCGGATATAAAAGAGAATATGAGGCTTCTCAGGGCGGCGGCAGAACAGGCGGGATACCGCTGGGCAAAAGATATCACAGTTGCTGTGAATGCAGCAGCAGAGACATTATATGACAGACAAAGAAAAACATATTATTTCTTTTCTGAGAGCGAGAAAAAGGGGCGGGAGATATGTCGGAATACACAGGAAATGATCGACTATTATGAAGAGCTTATATCTGAGTTCCCGGTTTCTTCCATCGAAGATCCGCTGGACCGGGAGGACTGGGACGGATGGGCAAAACTTACGGAACAGCTGGGAGAAAGGATACAGATTGTAGGAAACAGGATCTTCCGCGGCGATATAAAGAATCTGGAACGGGGGATCCGCACAGGTGCTGCCAATGCAGTTTATATCAGGGCCGGGCAGCAGGGAACTCTTACAGGGCTGTCCGATCTGCTGAAAACGGCACGTGAGGCGGGATACAGTGTGATTGCCGGACACAACTGCGGAGAAACAGCAGATACTGCGGCGGCTGATCTCGCAGTGGCATTTGGTGCGGCACAGATACGGTTCGGCGCACCGCTTTGTATGGAAAATGCAGAAAAATATAACCGCTTGTTACGAATTGCAGAACGGGTCGGAAAATCGGGTGACAGATAAATATATTGACAGTATGGCATGGGTTTTGTATTATTGTACTAAATACACAGTACAAACATAAGACAAGATGGGAAGATGGCTGAAGCCGGAGAGCTGCTTGAAGAAAACTCTCCGGTTGGAAGCATATTTTCCCGGCAAAGGAGGAAGTATGTACGAAAAACTTTCAAAGCGCGCACTGAGCTGTATGTATACGGCGGATATTATTGCAGGGATTATTGTGCTTGCTGTAATCGCGGCGGTTAACTGTTTCTGGATTTTTCCTGACAATGTTACAGCCGGGAAGTGGATTTCTCTTGCGCTGGTCATACTGATATTAGTCGATGTACTGGTCAGCCCGTATTTCAGATATCACAGATACCGCTACAGCATCAACAAAGAATGCATTGACATCATCGAGGGATATCTGTTTGTGAAACGGAACATTGTCCCTATTGAGCGGATACATAAGATTCAGACGAAGAAAGGACCGATTGATCAGTTGTTCCGGGTAGCTAAGGTGATCGTGACGACCGGAGGCGGAGATGTGACCCTTTCATTTCTGGAGGATGAAAGGGCAGAGCAGATTGCAGACAGCTTAAGAAAACGGATCAATGAGATTGTATCGGAACAGAGACAGCAGGGTGGGCAGTCAGAAGCAGTGAGACCAGAATAAGACTACATACGGCATACGGATAGAAGGGGACAGAAAAATGAAAGAGACAGAAACAGGGCAGAACAGGAGATTCCGCAATCATATATCAATCATCCTGGAGCAGACAGGTGCAGTGATCGCGGCTGTTTTCGTGCTCATTGTCACCCAGTTATTTCAGAGCATCGATGAGCTCACGGAATCAGATCTTTCTTTTATTACGGGTAAGGGATTTCTGATCCTGATTGGGGTGATCGCCCTTCTGGCGGTCAGCCTGATCGGTCAGGTGCTCGTCTGGGCCAGGACGTACATATCTATTGAAGAAAACGCCATTGTGATAGAAAAGGGCAGAGTCAACAAAAAGAAAAATACCATCGGTATACGGAATATTTCTAATATCAATCTGGAACAGAACCTGATCGAGATGCTGTTCGGTACCTGTAAGGTGAAACTGGACACAAACAGCCGTTCCACAGCGGACAGTACGGATGTAAAGATTGTGCTGAAGAAATCCGACGCACTGTGGTTCCAGCAGGAAGTTACAAGAAAGATGGAAGAGACGACAGGCCGGAGTCCGGCAGCAGGCGCAGATTCCGGCGCATCAGGTACAGCAGGCAGGATCGAGGGAATGACGGAGGCATCTTCATATGCCGGGGAAGGCATACCGGGTGCATATTCCGCCGGGAGAGAGCCGGCGGATTATGACGTGCGCGCCGGGATGGGAGATATCCTTCAACATGGATTCTTTTCCATCAGCATCCTGTCAGTGGTTATTTTCCTGCTTGTCATTGCCGGAACTGTGATAAGTGTTGCCGAGGTGATCGGGAGGGCGGATCTGATGGCGTCTCTGGCAGGCGCGGCGGCAGGCATCGTTGTAGCGGCTTTTATCATATTGTCTACACTTTGGGATACAGTGAAAGACTTTGTCAGATATTACGATTTCCGGGCAAAGCGCCTGGACGATAAGATTTATATTAAGTATGGATTTTTGAAAAAAGTGGAATATACGATCCCGGTGGATAAGATACAGGCGCTGAAAATCCGGCAGTCGTTCCTTGCAAGGATCGGGCACCGGTATATGGCGGAAATTGTTAATGTGGGAATGGGAGATGACCAGGAGGAACAGCATTCCTTTCTTGTCCTCTACTGTACGGAAGAAATGCTGAGAGAGAGACTTTCCCTGCTTCTCCCGGAGTTTGCCTCTTCTGTAGAGCGGCCTGTAGACCGGCTGCCTGCAACGGTGTGGGCGGCATGGGCAGTCCCGGCAGTGGTATATATCCTTTTTGTCGCGGCGGGAGCCTTTGCTTGCGATGCCCTGACGGAAAATGAATACCGTCTGTATATCTGGATTGCTGCGGCGGTTCTTGTCGTGATGCTGTTTGCCGGTATGCTCTTAAAATACCGTACTGCCGGAGTAGGGGCGGACGAACAATATTTGAAGATCGCAGGAGGATATTTTGCAAAGCAGTATCTCTCCGTGCGATATCGGAACATCCAGTATGCAGAATTTTCCCAGAACTTTATTGCCCGGGCGTGCAGGATAAAGAAAGGCGAGATCCATCTGCTGGCATCCTCGGCAAATACAGCTCATACAATACCATATTTCAGCGGAGACAAGGATGAGTTTATAAAAAGAAAAATGCTTCACTTTTAAACTTCTCCGGATAGTGTTATACTAATAGAGCGTAAAAAACAGCAAGGAGATATGAGTATGAGCATATATGATCTGACAGCATATGAAGTGATCCAGGACAAGGATTTATTCGATCTGAAGTCTCATGGAGTTCTTCTGAAACATAAGAAAAGCGGGGCGCGTGTGCTGCTGATGCAGAACGATGATGAGAATAAAGTATTCTCTATCGGCTTCCGCACACCGCCGTCTGACAGTACCGGAGTGCCGCACATTATGGAGCACTCTGTACTCTGCGGCTCAAGGGAGTTCCCTGTAAAAGATCCGTTTGTAGAACTTGTGAAAGGTTCCCTTAATACATTTTTAAATGCGATGACTTATCCGGATAAGACTGTGTATCCGGTGGCAAGCTGCAATGACAAGGATTTCCAGAACCTGATGCACGTATATATGGATGCGGTATTTTATCCGAATATATATCAGAGTGACAAGACGTTCCGTCAGGAGGGCTGGAGCTATCATCTGGATGATCCGGACGGAGAACTGACGCTGTCAGGCGTTGTTTACAACGAGATGAAAGGAGCTTTTTCCTCACCCGAAGGTGTGCTGGACCGTGTGATCCTCAATTCCCTTTTCCCGGATACATCCTATGCAAATGAATCCGGCGGAGACCCGGAGGTGATCCCGGAGCTTACCTATGAGCAGTTCCTTGATTTCCACCGGAAATATTATCATCCGTCCAACAGCTATATTTATCTTTACGGAGATATAGACATGGAAGAGAAGCTGAGATGGATGGATGAAAAATATCTCTCGGCTTTTGATCAGATCGATGTGGACTCCGAGATCAGGTATCAGCAGCCATTCACAGAGATGAAAGAGGTCGTACAGGAATATTCCATAGCAAGCGATGAAAATATTTCCGATAATACTTATCTTTCCTACAATAAGGTGATCGGAACATCTCTGGATGAAAAGCTGTATCTGGCATTCCAGATCCTAGACTACGCACTCCTGAGCGCTCCGGGCGCACCGCTCAAGAAAGCGCTTCTGGATGCAGGTATCGGAAAAGACATCATGGGCTCTTACGACAACGGCGTGTACCAGCCGATCTTCTCCGTGATCGCGAAGAACGCCAATATGGAGCAGAAGGAAGAGTTTATCCGTGTGATCGAGGACACGCTGAAAAATATTGCCGCAAACGGCATTGACCGGAAGGCACTGCGCGCCGGGATCAATTACCATGAATTCCGTTTCCGTGAGGCTGACTTCGGAAACTATCCGAGAGGGCTTATGTACGGCCTGCAGCTTTATGACAGCTGGCTCTACGACGAGGAGAAGCCGTTCATCCACATGGAGGCAATCCCAACATTTGAGTTCCTGAAGAGTCAGGTGGAGACCGGATATTTTGAAAATCTGATACAGACTTACCTTCTTGATAACACACACGGTTCTATCGTGATCATCCGTCCGGAGCAGGGACGTACTGCAAGGATGGACCGCGAGCTTGCGGAAAAACTGCAGTCTTATAAAGACAGCCTGACACCGGAAGAAGTACAGAAGCTTGTGCAGGATACGAAGGAGCTTGAGGCATATCAGGAGGAAGAATCAGCCCCGGAAGATCTGGAGAAGATTCCGGTACTGAAGCGGGAAGACATTTCCAGAGAGATTGCACCGATCTATAATGATGAAAAAGAGATCGGCGGTGTGAAGATGGTGCACCACAACGTGGAAACGAACGGCATCGGGTATGTAACATTGATGTTCGATCTCTCCGGTATCAAAGAAGAGAAACTTCCTTATGTGGGAATCCTTCAGAGTGTGCTTGGTATTATCGATACGACAAATTATGAATACGGCGAGCTGTTTAATGAGATCAATGTTCACACCGGCGGTATCGGCACATCTCTGGAGCTTTACACAGATGTGACAAAAGTAAAAGAAAAAGAGTTCCGCGCTACATTTGAGATGAAAGGAAAAGCACTGTACCCGAAGATGGATGTGCTGCTCTCCATGATGCGGGAAATCCTTATGGAGTCAAAACTGGACGACGAGAAGAGGCTTAAAGAAATCCTTGCAATGCTGAAATCCCGCCTGCAGATGTCCTTCCTCTCATCAGGACATACGACAGCGGCACTCCGGTCTCTGTCGTACACTTCACCGATCGCCAAGTTTAAAGACGATACGGACGGGATCGGCTATTATGAAGTAGTCAAAGAGATTGAGGAAGACTTTGAGGGGCATAAGGAAGAACTGATCCGCAGCCTGAAAGCGATCGCGGCAAAAATCTTCCGCGCAGACAATATGATGGTAAGCTATACGTCATCGGAAGAAGGACTCGAACCGATGGAAAAAGCATTTTCCGCAGTTGGCAGCAGGCTTCATGATGCTGCGGATGCGGGAGCGGACGCAGATGCAGCAGGGGCGGATGAGGTATCCGGGCCGTGCATCCTTCACTGCAGGAAGCGCAACGAGGGCTTCAAGACATCCTCGAAAGTGCAGTATGTGGCAAGAACAGGAAACTTTATCGACGGCGGCGCTGAGTATACCGGAGCGCTTCAGATACTGAAAGTCATCTTAAGCTATGATTATCTGTGGCAGAATATCCGCGTAAAAGGCGGAGCATACGGCTGTATGAGCAACTTTAACCGGATCGGGGAGGGATATCTTATCTCTTACAGGGATCCGAATCTGAAAAAGACAATGGAAATCTATGAGGGCGTTGTAGATTATCTGAAAAACTTTAATGTGAGCGATCGCGATATGAACAAATTCATTATCGGTACGATCAGTAATATCGATCGCCCGATGAATCCGTCTGCAAAAGGCAGCCGTTCCATGAACCTGTATATGAACCGTGTCACGGCGGATATGATCCGCACGGAGCGCTCACAGATCCTTGACGCAGATCAGGCAGATATCCGGG
>ERZ1643246.2143-NODE-2143-length-19568-cov-4.093681_pt1 | contig 19568 bp, 17 predicted proteins | sample MGYA00579265_ERZ1643246 | MGnify/ENA primary metagenome ERZ1643246 (study PRJEB29033, sample SAMEA4952261) | chicken gut metagenome | biome: Broiler Chicken; feature: Gastrointestinal Tract; material: Caecum | place: Ireland | collected 2018 | study: Broiler...
CTGATTCAAGGCAAACTATCGAACTAATGTTTTCTCCATTTTCTAAAGACAATAAATTAACCACTGGCAACCCTTTAGATTGACGATTATATTCAGGTATCTCATACCCTTTCAACCTATAAACCTTACCTTTATTTGAGAAAAATAAGATATAATCATGTGATTTCATTGAAATTAAATGTTTTACAAAATCTTCCTCATTTGTACTCATTCCCTTAATTCCTACTCCACCACGATTCTGAACTTTATAAGTATCTGCTTTCATTCGTTTTATATAACCGTTATTAGTTAAAGTAACAATGATATCCTCTACCGGTATTAATGACTCATCTTCAATATACTCTATCGCTGTCATATCGATATTAGTACGTCTCTCATCACCATATTTAGCTTTAATTTCTAGCAATTCATCTTTAATAACACCTAATATCTTCTCATCACTACCTAAAATAGATTTTAACTCAGCAATTAATTTAAGTAATTCATCCAATTCATTTTCTATTTTTTCTCTTTCTAAGCCCGTTAAACGTCTTAATCTCATTTCCAAAATAGCATTTGCTTGAATTTCACTTAGACCAAATTTACTCATTAAACCACTTCTAGCCTCATCATCAGATTTAGAACCTCTGATTAACTTAATTACTTCATCAATATGATCTAAAGCTATCTTCAAACCTTCTAAAATATGAACTCTTTTCTCTGCATTATCCAAATCAAATTTTGTTCTTCTAATTATTATCTCTCTTTGAAAATCTATATACTTTGCAATTATATCTTTAAGTCCCAATGTTTTAGGAACACCTTGATCTAGCATCAAGAAAATAATTCCATATGTTGTTTGAAACTGTGTATGCTTATACAATTTATTTAAAACAACCTGCGCATTAGCATCTTTCTTTAAGGTAATAGTAATTTTAATACCATCCTTTAAATCAGAATGATAATCAGAAATACCTTCAATTGTCTTATTATGAACTAACTCTGCAACCTTATTTTTTAATTCCAATGTATTAACACCATAAGGCACCTCATCAATTACAATACATTGTCTACCATGACTTTCCTCAATTTGGGCCTTACTCCTAATAGTAACAGTACCTCGACCTGTCTCATAAGCTTTTCTAATTCCACTATTACCTAAAATAGAAGCTCCTGTTGGAAAATCTGGTCCTTTAATATATTTCATCAACCCAGCAACATCAATATCAGGATTATCTATATAAGCAACACATCCATCTATGACCTCACCTAAATTATGCGGAGGAATATTTGTTGCCATTCCAACTGCAATACCAGTTGTCCCATTAACTAAAATATTAGGAAATCTAGATGGTAAAACCTCAGGTTCTTTCGTTGTTTCATCAAAATTTGGAACAAAATTTACTGTATTTTTATTTATATTGCGCAATAATTCCAAAGATATCTTTGAAAGTCTAGACTCAGTATAACGCATGGCTGCTGCTCCATAACCTTCAATATTACCAAAATTACCATGGCCATCAATTAACATATAACGATATGAAAAATCTTGTGCCATTCTAACCATCGCTTCATAAATAGAAGAATCTCCATGAGGATGGTAATTACCCATAACCTCACCTACTGTTTTTGCACTTTTCTTATGAGGTTTATCAGGAGTATAACCAGATTCATACATCGAATAAAGTATTCTTCTATGAACTGGTTTTAAACCATCTCGTAAATCAGGTAAAGCTCGAGCAACAATAACACTCATCGAATACTCTAAAAAAGAATCTTTTACCTCTTTTACTATATTATTCTGTTCTAATCTATCCATGTCTACCTCCTAAATATCCAAATTACCAACATAAGTTGCATTATTTTCAATAAATTCACGTCTAGGAGCAACCTCTTCCCCCATAAGTTGTGAAAACACCTCATCAGCTGCAACTGCATCATCTATTGTAATTTGTCTTAAAACTCTCTTATTTATATCCATAGTTGTTTCATTAAGCTCTTCTGCATCCATTTCTCCCAACCCTTTCATTCTAGCAATTTCATATTTTGTATTAGGAGCTAAAGTCTTTAGATATTCATCACGTTCTTGTTCATTTAAAACATACTTAATAGTCTTTCCGTGTTTAATAACAAAAAGTGGTGGCTGTGCAGCATAAACATGTCCTGCTTCTACAATTGGCTTAAAGAAACGATAAAATAATGTTAATAATAATACTCTTATATGTGAACCATCAACATCTGCATCTGTCATTATTATTATCTTATTATAACGAAGCTTTGCTAAATCAAACTCTTCTCCAATTCCTGTACCAAATGCTGTAATAATTGTCCTAATCTCTTCATTAGACAAAGCTCGATCAAGACGCGCTTTCTCAACATTCAAAATTTTTCCTCGAAGTGGTAATATTGCTTGTGTCATACTATCTCTACCTTTAATTGCAGAACCACCAGCCGAATCTCCCTCGACTAAAAATATCTCACTAACAGACGCATCTTTGCTTTTACAATCAGATAATTTACCATAAAAGTTTGTAATATCTAAATCCCCTTTACGTCTTGTTATCTCTCTTGCTTTTTTAGCTGCAACACGAGCTCTTGAAGCTACAATTGCTTTTTCTACAATAATTTTTGCTTCATCAGGATGCTCTAACAAGAATCGCTCAAAAGCTTCTGAAAAAATCTTATCAGCAATTCCTCTAACCTCGCTATTTCCAAGTTTTGTCTTTGTTTGTCCCTCAAACTGTGGATTAGGATGTTTTATAGAAATAATCATCGTTAAGCCTTCCTTAACATCATCACCAGTTAAAGGAGAATCCTTATCTTTCAAATAATTATTTGCTAATGCATACTTATTAAGAACCCTTGTTAAAGCTCTTCTAACTCCCTCCTCATGAGTTCCACCTTCGGGAGTCGTAATATTATTAACAAAGGAATAAATACTAGAGTTATATGACTCATTATATTGTAAAGCTACCTCTAACGAAATATCGTCCATAACTCCTGTTACATCTATAATTGTATTATGAATCGCTGTTTTACTCTTATTAAGCATCTCTACATACTCTCTAATTCCACCCTCATAACAAAAAGTATCTTTCTTAGGTTCTTCCCTATCATCATATAAAGTTATTCTTAAACCTCTATTCAAAAAAGCAAGTTCTCTAAGACGTGTTTTCAATACATCATAATCATAAACTGTTGTCTCTGTAAATATTTGATCATCTGGTTTAAAAGTAACTGTTGTTCCAGTTCTCTTAACATCACAACTATCGATTACCTTAAGATCCTCAACTGGATGTCCCCCAGTTTGATATCTTTGATAATAAACCTTACCATTCTTATATACTTTAACCTCTAACCAATCACTTAAAGCATTAACAACACTGGCACCAACTCCATGAAGGCCACCAGATACTTTGTATCCTCCTCCACCAAATTTACCACCAGCATGTAATACTGTATAAACAGTTTCAACTGTACTCTTTCCAGTCTTTGGATGAATATCTACAGGTATACCTCTACCATCATCTTTTACTGTAATACTATTATCTTTATTAATTGTTACCTCAATATGTGTACAATATCCTGCTAAAGCTTCATCTATCGCATTATCTACTATTTCCCATACTAAATGATGAAGACCCTTTGAACTAGTAGAACCAATATACATACCTGGTCTTTTTCTAACCGCTTCAAGTCCTTCTAACACTTGAATTGCTGATGAATCATAAGAATTATTAACTTTATCTTCCATTTTCTAACTCCTTTCAATAATACCATTTTCCACTTTAAAAACAACTGCATCTTTTATAATAGTTTTAGAAATATTCTTTAAATCTGTAGTTGTAATAATACTTTGAATATCTTTATTTATATACCTTAATACTTTATTTCTTTTAGTAATATCTAACTCACTAAAAATATCATCTAAAAGCAAAACTGGCTGCGTCCCACTATACTCTTCAAATATAGGAATAGATGCTAATTTATAAGCTAAAACTACACATTTCTGTTGTCCCAAAGAAGCAAAATTTTTCATATCAACTTTATTTAGATAAAAAGAAAAATCATCTCTATGAGGCCCATATAAAGTCATTCCAGCCTGCAATTCTCGTCGATAATTACTTTTATAGATATTTATAAGGTTACTACGCAAATCATCGTCAGAATAGCTTTCTATAGGCAAATTAGGCCTATATTCAATATCAACCATACTGGTATCATCTGCAATATAATTATATATATCTCCTATATACTTGTTAATTTTATTTATATAGTCATATCTAATTTTATATATAATTATCGCTTTATCGATTAATTTATCTGTTAAAATATCTAAATAAGTCTTATCAGCAATACTATTAGTATATAATATCTTCAGATATTCATTGCGCGTTTTTAAAATTTTATTATATTCATTATAAGTAACTAAATAAGAATAAGAAATATGTAAAAGATAACTGGGAAAGAGAAATATTAAGCAAGTTTCTTCTTATACTAGGTGATCCTTTAATAATTTCTAAATCAAAAGGCGAAAAAATAACTAAATTTAAATTAGATAAATAATCTGCATATTTTCTAATTCTTTTATTATTAACATAAATATCTTTCTCTTTAGGTAAAAATTCAATCTTTAAATCTTTAACTTGTCCATTATTACTTATTCTAGCTTCAATTTTGGCTTTTTGTTTATTAAACTTAATTAAATCACTTTCTAAAACATTACGAAATGATTTAGTAAGTCCTAATATTGAAATTGCTTCCAAAATATTAGTTTTACCACTACCATTGTCACCGATAAAAATATTCATTTTCGCCCCTAAGGTAACCATAAATTTATTATAATTACGAAAATTATTAAATTTTAAAGACCTAATTATCATAATTAATTAAAAAAACACCCATATAATCACCTACACCCTATTTTAGTACTCCTATACACGCAAGAATATTATACCATAAATACGCCTTAAAAAACAGAAAAAAAGTAAGTTTTTTGCTTTTATTCGCCGCGACGATTTCGAATAATAGATTCTAGTCTACTAGCTCTCATAACTTGATTATTAAAAGAGTTATAAGATACACCTACAATAATACTTTTTTCATTTTTAAATTCAATTCTTGTCTTATCATGTCCTACTTTATAGTAATCTTTAATATTTTTTAAAGATATCCAAACACAATTATCATCTTCTGGTGAATTTGTAGGAAAAAATATTATATACCTACTATCTTCTATTACAACTGGTAACTTATATTTACTATTTAAAATATTCCTGGATCCTTCTTTTCTTCCTGGATAAGAGCTTCCAAAATACTTACAACTATAATCTACGATTTCTAAAGGCTTTTGCGTCACATCGAATTGATAATCATCTTCAATAACAATAGAATTCCACATATCATTTGGTATAATAGCCAAAGTTTCATCATTAATTTCATATTCTTTCATAAATTTCCCCCTAAAAGCTTTACTGCTTTGCTACCAGTCTACTATATAATATTGTCGAATAAGGGAGTTTTTTGTCAGAAAAATTAAAAAAAAGAGGATTTTTTTCCCAAAATTCTCTTTTTAGTAAGTTCTAATAGGTAAAACTAATTGTGTTAAACTGTCATCTTCATCACTTTTCAACAGAATAGGTTTAATCTCTCCTACAAAATATAATTCAACTGTTTCTTTATTAAATGATCTCAAAGCATCCATCATATATTTAGAACTAAATGAAACTTTAACATCAATATCTTGATCCTTAGTAATAACCATTTTCTCTTCTACTCTACCAATTTCTGCACTAGATGATTTCATAATCAAATTATTACCGTCAGTTTCTAAAGTAACAATATTTTTATCTTTATCACTTGTTAAAATACTAACTCTATCAACAACATCATAGAACTCATTAATATTAAAATGAATTTTTACTAAATGTTCCTTAGGTAACAAATTAGATGTATTTGGATATGTACCATTAATTAATCTAGATTGAAATAAAATATTCTGATATTTAAATAAAATTTTATTATTGAAAATATGGATTTCCACAATATCTGTGGAATCATCAATAATTTTCGTAAATTCCACTAAATTTCTACTTGGAATAACAATATTTTGATTTTCTTTACTTATTTTATCTAACTTTATTACTTTTCTAGACAAACGATAAGAATCTGTTGCATTACATTCTAAAATATCTCCTATTAAGTTAAAGTTTATACCATTTAAAATTGCTTTATTTTCATCAATACTAGTAGCAAAAGCTGTTTGATTAACTATTTCTTTTAATAATGATGCAGAAAGTTCAATATGATTTTTACTTTCTCCTAAATCAATATTAGGATATTCACTTTCACTTATACCATTTAAATTAAATTCACTTTTTTCTGTATAAACTAATATTTTTAATTCATCTACTACCTCAATATTAATATATTTATCAGGTAATTTTCTTACAATATCTAAAATATATTTACCTTGAATAATAATACTACCCTCTTCTTTAACAGTAATAATATCCTCGTTATCACAATCTATAAAAGTTTGAATTGTAATATCATTATCACTAGCTGTAAGAGTTAATCTTTTTTTTGTAAGATTAAATTTTATTCCTGCTAGAACAGGTATAACATTTTTACTAGATATAGCTTTTGAAACTTTATTTAAAGCTTCCATTAATATTTCTTTTTTGATTGTAAATTTCATTATATATTCCTTCTTTCTTATTATATATTTATATTAACAACGTGAATTATGTGGAAAACTAAAAAATTCCTTTATATTATACCATATTTTTTTAATTTTAGCTGTGGAAAAAAAGTGAAAAACTAATTTTCAAGTTTTTTAATAATTCCCGCTAAATCACTATTGTTTTTTATTTCTTGTTCTATTTTCTCAACAGAATGCATCACTGTTGAATGATCTTTACCTCCAAACTCTGTCCCTATCTTTGGAAATGATTCACTTGTAAGTTTTCTACACAAATACATTGCTATTTGTCTAGGAAAAGCAATATTACTACTTCTTTTTTTAGATCTAATATCTTCTACAGATATTTGAAAGTATTCTGCTACAATTTTCTGAATTCTTGTAATATCATTTTTCTCACTTAAGCCTTTACTAATAAAGTCTTTTAAAGCCTCAATCGCAAGATTTACATCAATCCTAGCCCCTCCCATTATTGTGGAATAAGCTACTAACCTTGTTATTGATCCTTCTAGTTGTCTAACATCACTCCCAATATTTGAAGCAATATACTCTATTACCTCCTCAGGAATATCCGTTTCAAAATTACCAGCAATAATTTTTTTCCTTAATATCTCTTTTCTTAGTTCAAAATCAGGTGGATAAATATTAACCGTTAATCCCCAACAAAATCTTGTTCTAAGACGTTCCTCTAATAACTTTAAATCGTTAGGAGATCTATCTGAGGAAATAATAATTTGCTTAGAGTCATTATATAAATTAGTAAAAGTATGGAAAAACTCTTGTTGCGTTTGGGTAGCCCCCCCTAAGAATTGAATATCATCAATGATAAGTACATCTATATTTCGATATTTATTCTTAAAAAAGTCTATATAACTAAAATTAGTACCCTTCTCGTCTTTCTTATTTATACCTACAAAATCATCTCTAAACTGATCACTTGTAACATATAATACTCGCCGATTAGAGTTATCAACAATATAATTGCCTATCGCATGCATTAAATGTGTCTTTCCTAATCCACTATTACCATATATAAATAAGGGATTGTACATCTTCCCAGGATTTTCCGCTACTGACAAAGCCGCCGCCTGTGCAAATTTATTTGAATCTCCTACAATAAAATTTTCAAAATTATATTTTGGGTTTAAATTTGATTTTGTCTTAAAATTCTTAGGTATTCCCTCCTCTACTGCTTTTTCTTCCTCTTTTTTTTGCTCTATTTTTATTTGCACCTCATCTGGCAATAAAAAAGCAAGTTCAAAGTTTGTTCCTGTAACTTTATTCAGTGCCTCTCTTATTAGTTCAAAATAATTATCTGATAAATGTTTTTTATGAATAGACATAGGTACTTCAATATATGCTGTACCATCTTTAAGTTCAAGTAAATTAACATCACTAAACCAAGTATCAAATGCTAAGGATGAAAGCTCATCTTTTATTTCTTTCAAGCAATTTTGCCACAAAATTTCGACATTCATCCTAACACCTCCCACCTGATTTCATAAATTCAACAATATAATACTCTAAATTTGTGGAAAAGGAAATAGTAAAAATGAAATTTTAAAGTTTCCACAATTTATCCACAATTTTGTCCACAACAAAAAACGACATATATCAACAAAAAGTCAAGTTTTCCACATTTTCCACAATTTTAAAATTCACAAGTTAATAAAACTTATCCACACCATGTGAAAACTGTGGATAATAAAAAAACAAAATGAACATGACATCTTATACCAAAGCATAGTTTTTTATCATAATAATCAAAAAGATAATAATAAAGGAAAAGGCCGCCATCGTTAAAATGGTGCACATCTTAATTAAAACGGGAACTTTGAATTTTATTTAATCAGGTGTAAAAACACCTTGACAAACCATTAATCTTCTTATTATAATAATGTAGATTTTAAGTCTGGAGGTGTTAAAATGAAAAGAACATATCAACCTAATAAAAGAAAAAGAGCTAAAAAGCATGGTTTCTTTGCTCGTAAAAATGGAGAAGGTAAAATTTTAAATAGTCGTCGTAAGAAAGGACGTAAAGAATTAGTATAATAAATTCCACTGTTTTTGCAGTGGTTTTTTGTACATCGCAAATCAATTATCAACATGAATAGGGGAGTTATTATAGGAAGTGATCAATCTTGAATAAAAAATATATAATAAAAGAAGCGAAAGAATTTGATCGTTTAATAAAAAAAGGATATTGTATCAAAAACTACAATTTTTTAATTTTCTATGAAGAAAACAAGTTTCCTTATAATAAATATGGTATTTCCGTTCCAAAAAAAATAGGTAAAGCTCATATAAGAAATAAACTAAAAAGAAAAATACGTGCCATCCTAAGGAATTATAAAAAGTCATTTTCAAAAAACTACAACTGTATTATAATTATAAGAAATAGCTGTTTAACATTAACTTATCAAGAGTTATCTAACAGTTTAGAAAAATTATTAACTAAAATTAAGTAAGGAGAAGACGATGAAAAAAATAAAATCAAAATTTAAAATATTTATTATAATAATGTTGCTATTTGGAGTAACTGGTTGCCAAACAACATTAGTAGATGAAGAAAATAAGGCTGTCAAAAATCCTGAGACAGGACAAGCTTTAACCGAAAACATCTTATGTCAACCAACTGAAGAAAAAACTAGAAAACTATATGAAGAAAATGGAGTAGACTTAGACAAATTACCGAAATGTACGGAATTTACTCCAACCTCAACTGAATATGATGGTCTTTGGACAGGAATCTTTGTTAAACCATTAGCTTTTCTTATTTTAACACTAGGAAAATATATTGGTAGTTTTGCTCTAAGTATCATCATAATTACTATTATAATAAGGTTAATCCTTTATCCATTCACTAGAAAAATGGCTCTTCAAAGTGAAATGATGCAAAAAGCTACTCCTGAATTAGAACGAATCAGAAAGAAATATGAAGGAAAGACAGATCAAGAATCAATGCTAAGACAAAATCAAGAAATGATGATGATTTATAAAAAATATAATTTTAATCCTCTAACCAGCTGCCTTGTTTCCTTTATTCAATTTCCATTATTATTAGCATTCTTAGAAGCCATAAATAGAGTACCAGCCATTTTTGAGGAAAATTTCCTAGGTATTCAACTAGGTACAACCCCAATGATAGGATTTTCTACCTCAACTTTCTATGTTTATATCATTTTAATTATAATTATTGGCCTTTCTACCATTTTCACTTTTAAAACAACTAGTATGGGTTCAGGAAGTGATCCATCTATGAAAATGATGCCTATTGTTATGAGTGTTATCATTATTATTACAGCCTTCTTTATGCCATCAGCTTTAGGTATCTATTGGTCAGTAGGAAATATTTTCGCAATTGTTCAAAATATAATTGTTAAGAAAGGATTTACAAAGCATGATAGAAAAGCATAATTATACAGGGAAAACTTATGATGAAGCATTAAATAAAGCTAAAATAGCTCTCCAAGAATTAGAAAATAACTTGATCATTAATGTTAAAGAAGAAAAGAAAAGTCTTCTAAGTAAAAAAGTAGAAATTGAGGTTATAGAAAAAAGAGCCATTAAAGATTTAATTAAAAGACTAATAAAAGATTTACTAAAAAATATTGGCTTTGATGTTGAAATAGAAATTACTGTAAATAACAACGTTCCTACCTATCGTCTTTATTCTGATAATGATGCTTTACTAATTGGCAAAGATGGCAGAAATCTTAAAGCATTAACGACTATTATTAATCAAATCATAATTAAAGAAATAGGGACAAATTATAAATTTATAATTGATGTAAGTGATTATAAAAAAAGAAATGATCAACATATCGAAACTTTAGCTAAGAAATTAGCTAAAGAGGTAAAGAATACTGGTATTGAAGTTAAAATGGATAGAATGAACTCATATCAGAGAAGACTAGTTCATAATATCCTTTCTAACAATAAATATGTCTATACAGAAAGTATAGGAGAGGAACCTAATCGTTATGTCGTTATTAAACCAAGGGATAAATAATATTCCTTTTTTTGTCAATTTCTGCCAAGTTACTTTAAATAAAAGCATATAAACTTTACAATAACATGAAAATAAAATATAATAAACAAACTGTAGAGAAAGGAAGGGTGAATTAATGTTAGGAAAAGAAGACATAATAAAAGAAAGAGATGAGTTATCATTTTTAAAAGATATACTAGCTTACGAGGAGACTAAATTAAAATGTAGCCTTGATGAGCTTTCTAAATATAGCGAGGTTCAAAACTATATTTCATTATTAAAAAATATTAGAAGTTATCAAAAACAGGGAGTATATAAAGATCCCATTAAAGCTACTTATGAAGACAATTTAGATTTCTTAGTAGACTTTTATAAAGAGGTTAAACTTTATAAAGAAACGGCTAAAACTTTAACAGATTATCAAAATTATAGTAAAAAACTAGAGACTTTTACCTCAACTGAAGAAGGTATAATTTATAATGGTAAATCTGAAAAACCATGTAAAACTTATTCTATCTATGATTTATTAAATCACTTAATGACTTTAAAACAATCAAATTTTCAAACAACTCCGGAAGAATTGTCTAAATATAGAGATATTGTAGCAAGAAATATTACATCTAAAAAACATTATCAAGATGATGAAATAACAGAGACATTTCTAGGTACAAAAATATATCAAAACCCTGAAAATTATGCTGTTGAAGATATAGAAACCGGATTAGCTAAATTTCAAACAGGTAGTTCGACTTATAAATTTGAAAATGGTATAATAAGTTTAGTATCTTTCAATGATTCTTTTATAAAGTCCAAGAGTTTAAGTCAAAGAGAAGAACATGCTTTTTATAGTGAAGAAGCATATGTTCTTTTAAAAATAGATAAGGATACGAAAATTAAGAAAATAGGAGTAAAGAAACATGAATGATACCATTGTTGCTATATCAACCAAATTAGGAGAAGGGGCTATTTCTATTATTAGAGTTAGTGGACCTGAATCTATCAATATTGTAAATAAACTATTTAAAGGAAAAGACTTAACTAAAGTAACTAGTCATACCATAAACTATGGTTTTATTAATGATGGTATTAAAGATATTGATGAGGTTCTAGTATCTATTATGAGGGCTCCTAAAACTTTTACTAGAGAAGATATTGTTGAGGTAAATTGTCATGGTGGTATTGCTCCAACTCTAAAAATATTAGAACTCATAAATCAAGCTGGCGCCCGTCTTGCTGAGCCTGGAGAATTTACTAAACGTGCATTTTTAAATGGCCGAATTGATTTAACTCAGGCCGAAGCAGTTATGGATATAATTCAAAGTAAAACAGATGCCAATCGTTCTTTAGCTCTATCTTCTTTAGAAGGAAACTTAAAAAACTACATCACAACTTTTCGTGATAAATTAAAATACTTATTAGCAAATATTGAAGTTAATATTGACTATCCAGAGTATTATGATATTGAAGAAATAACTCTAGAAGACATAAAAAAGACAATTACTGACTTAAAAGTGGATCTTCAAGACTTAATAACGAGATCAGTTGAACGATTAATTGTAAAAAATGGTATTAAAACAATTATTATTGGACGTCCTAATGTAGGTAAAAGTAGTATTCTAAATACTTTCTTAAAAGAAGATAAAGCTATCGTAACCAATATTGAAGGGACTACTAGAGATCTTGTTGAAGGAGAAATAATCTTTGATGGAATAGAACTATCCCTAATTGATACTGCGGGAATTAGAGAAACTGATAATATTGTTGAAAAAATAGGGGTAGAGAAAAGTCTTTCTCTAATAGATAATGCTGATTTAATCATTGTCGTATTAAATAGTAGTGAAGAGTTAACAGATAATGATAAATTTATCTTAGATAAAGTAAAAGATAGAAATCCAATCATTGTTCTAAATAAAAATGACTTAAAAGCTAAACTCCACAAAGAAGATTTTACTTTTGATCATATTGTCAGCACTAATACTAATTCTTTTACAGGGATAGATAGTTTAAAACAAGAAATAAAAAAAATGTTTAATTTAGATGAAATTAAAGAGCAAGACTATACTTATCTAGCTAATAATCGACAACTTCTTTTAGCTAAACAAGCCAAAAAAAATCTAGAAGAAGCTGAGAAAAGTTTATTAGCAGATGCCCCTGTTGATATAATTGAAATTGACTTAAGAGCAGTCTTTGATACTTTAGGAGAAATAACAGGTGAAAACTATAGTGATGAATTATTAGATGAACTATTTAAAGACTTTTGTGTAGGAAAATAAAGGAAAGAGGTGTTAAAATGGAACCAGAAATTATTGTCGTAGGTGGTGGCCATGCTGGTGTAGAAGCCGCTTTAGCAAGTGCACGAATTGGTCACATAACTCTTCTTGTTACAGGAAATATCTCTAATATTGCCGACATGCCTTGTAATCCATCAATTGGCGGACCTGCTAAAGGTATTGTTGTAAGAGAAATAGATGCCCTAGGTGGTGAAATGGCCAAAAATACTGATAAAAGCTCTTTACAAATGAAAATGCTTAATACCAAAAAAGGACCAGCTGTCTGGGCTTTAAGAGCTCAAGCTGATAAAGAATTATACAAAAAAGAAATGCTTGCTACGCTAATGCAAGAAGAAAATCTTACTATAAAAGAAGCCTTAGTAAAAGAACTATTAATAGAAGATAAAAAAGCGGTAGGAGTTTTATTAGAAGATGGTACTAAAATTAAAAGTAAAGCTGTAATTTTAACAACAGGAACCTATCTAAAAGGAACTATCCTAGTAGGAAGTAATAAAGAAGAGGGTGGACCTCATGGTGAAAAAGCCAGTAACTATTTAAGTCCTTTCTTAAAAAGTATTGGCTTTAAGATTTTACGTTTAAAAACAGGAACTCCTCCTCGTCTTGCCAAAGATAGTATTGACTTTTCCAAAGCAGAGTTAGAAAAGGGGAGTGATGAAGATTTAGCTTTCTCCTACGATAACGAAGGAGCCTTAGCTTATAAATATCAAATTCCTTGCCATCTAATCTATACAAATGAAAAAACTCATCAAATAATTAAAGAGCATCTAACAGAATCAAGTATGTATGGTGGTTATGTTGAAGGAGTAGGTCCTCGTTATTGTCCTTCTATCGAAGATAAAGTCGTTCGTTTTGCTGATAAACCACGTCATCAACTATTCTTAGAACCAGAAAGCCTATCCTATGATGATATCTATCTTCAAGGTTTTTCAACTAGTATGCCTCATTATGTTCAAGAGCAAATGGTTCACTCTTTAGAAGGATTAGAACATGCAAAAATATTAAAATATGCCTATGCAATTGAGTATGATGCGATTGATCCTAAACAAATTAAACCGTCTTTAGAAACAAAAATTATTGAAAATCTTTATACTGCTGGACAAATAAATGGTACTAGTGGTTATGAAGAAGCAGCCGGTCAAGGCCTTATGGCTGGAATTAATGCTTCTTTAAAATTAGAAAACAAAGAACCCTTAATCTTAAAGAGAAACGAATCATATATTGGTGTTTTAATTGATGACTTAGTAACGAAAGGTGTAACAGATCCTTACCGTCTTTTAACCTCTCGTGCTGAATATCGTCTTCTTCTTCGTGATGACAACGCTGATTTAAGACTCCGTGAATATGGTCATCAAGTAGGCCTTATCAAAGAAGACACCTATCAAAAGTTCTTACAGAAAAAAGAAGATATTAATGAACTTACAAAATTGTTAAGAGAAACAAAAATAACTCCTAAAGAACAAATCAACCAAGCTTTAATGTCTATCCCTACCTCACCAATAAAAGATAGTATCACTTTATACGATTTATTAAAAAGACCAGAAATAAAAATAGATGATCTTAATAAATTTATAACTTTAGATTATGATAAAAATGTTAAAAAAGAGGTAGAAATAAATATTTCTTATGAAGGTTATATAGTTAAGGCCGAAAAAGAAGCTTTAAAAATGTTAGATTTAGAAAATAAAAAGATAGCTATAGATATAGATTATGATGACATACCTAATATTGCTAGTGAAGCGAAAGAAAAATTAAAAGAAATTAGACCATTAACCTTAGGTCAGGCCAGTCGTATTAGTGGAGTAAATCCTGCCGATATTGCGATACTATCAGTCTATTTAAAGAAACGAGGTATCTAAAATGAATGAACAAGAATTTATAAAAGCTATTGAAGATTTAGGATTAACAATAACTTTGGATCAACAGAAAAAATTAGAACTAGTTTATAATACATTAATAGAAACTAATACAAAAATGAATTTAACGCGCATTACAGCCAAAGAAGATGTTTACTTAAAACATTTTTATGACAGCTTAACTATTGTCAAAATCGCTGATCTTTCAAAAGTAAATACTCTATGTGATATTGGTAGTGGTGCTGGTTTTCCTGGTATAATTCTAAAAATATTTTATGATAACCTTGATATTACTTTAATTGATGCCTTAAATAAAAGAGTAGTTTACTTAAATAATCTAATTGAAAAATTAAACCTTAAAAATATTAGAGCTTATCACATGAGAGCTGAAGATTTAATTAGAAAGCATAAAACATTTGACCTTGTAACTGCACGAGCTGTCGCTGCTTTACCTAAATTATTACCTTGGGCTATGCCTCTAGTAAATACTCATGGTAGTTTTATCGCTATGAAAGGAAATGTCCTTGATGAACTAAATGATGCTAAAAAATTAATGATCAAAAAAAAATGGTACCTAAATAGTCAAGTTACCTTTTTTCTTCCTCATGATGCTGGTATAAGGACCTTATTAGAACTAAAGAAAAAATAATACTAGTAAACCTGAAAAAATATGCTATAATGATACTAGAGATAAAATAAAAGAATAAGAGGGGATAATATGGATAATCGTGAAAACGAAGTTGTATATTTACATTTAGATGATATAATTCCAAATAGATTTCAACCACGACAAGTCTTTGATGAAAAAGCCTTAAAAGAGCTAGCAGTCTCAATCAAAGAACATGGTGTCATTCAACCAATTATTGTTAGAAATATTGGTAATAAATATGAAATAATTGCTGGAGAACGCCGTTATAAAGCCTCTGCTATGGCTGGACTTACTACTATTCCTGCTATTATTAGAAACCTAGATGATAAAGAAAGCAGTAAAGTTGCTTTATTAGAAAACTTACAACGAAAGAATTTAAATCCTATAGAAGAGGCTAAAACCTATCAAAAAATACTAGAGTTAGATCAAATGACTCAAGAAGAACTAGCTAAAACTATGGGAAAAAGTCAAAGTGCTGTTGCTAACAAACTAAGACTTTTAGCTTTAACTCCAGAAGTTCAAGATGCCCTTTTAAAAGAACAAATTTCTGAGCGCCATGCTAGGGCTCTATTGAACGCTCCTGATCCTGATACTCAGAAAGCCCTTTTAAAAGAGGTTATAGCTAATAAAATGACAGTAAGAGAACTAGAAGAAAAGATTTCTCCTAAGAAAAGCTCTGAAATAACAAGTGAAGATTTAAATAACATTTTAAACCCAGCACCTATTAATATTAATTCTAATAGTACACCTAATCTTATCAAAAACAGTAGTCCTAATAATGATTTTAATCAAAATGTGGGTATAGATTATTCAACGCCACCAAAGTTTATTGATTATGGTATTCCAAATGTTGGTGGCTCTTTACAAAGTACTGCTGATAAACCAATAGACATTAATGAATTAAAACAAGAAGCAAAAGATATAAATATTGAACAACCAAAACCAAATATGGATACCTTCTTGCAAGTTGGTCCTAAAGATAACACTCCAAAAGAAAAAGAAAATTCTAACTTTAAATTTTTTTCTCCATTTGAAGATAATCATGAAGAAAAAAAAGAAGAAACTGATTCTAAATCTTTAGAGAATGCTTTTGATAATTTAAGTCCTTTTAGCCTAGGAGGAGAAACAAAACCTTTAGAAGATACTACCAGTACCTCTATGGATAATCTTTTAGCAGGAGTTGAAAATAAACAAGATCAACCTTCTCCTAATCCTCCATCTTTTGATGCTTTCAATAATCCTTTCGCTAAAAATCCTATTTTTCAAGATAATGTTCAATCTTTAACAACAAGTCAAGTAAACAAACCTAAATATACCTTAAACGAATCCATTAATATTGTAAGAGATAGTGTTAAAAAAATAGAAGAAAGTGGTTTCAAAGTAGATGTAGAAGAGATGGATTTTGCTAGTAACTATCAAATTGTAATTAAAATCTCTAAAGAAAATAACCCTAACTAAAAGTAGATTGAATCTACTTTTTTTTCCTAAAATAGTTTTCATAATCCCTAATTTTTGATACAATAATTAAGACTAATAAAAGAAGAGAGTGATAAAAATGGCAAAGGTAATTTCTTTAGTAAATCAAAAAGGTGGAGTAGGAAAGACCACAACAAGTATTAACCTTTCTGCCTCTTTAGCATTCCTTGGCAAAAAAGTATTATTAATTGACCTAGATCCACAAGGTAATACTACAACAGGAGTAGGTATTAATAAAGCAGATATAAATTTAAGTATCTATGATGTTTTAACCAATAAATGTAGTACTAAAGAAGCAATGATAAAAACTAAGTATAAGAAATTGTATGTTTTACCAGCAACTATTAATTTAGCTGGTTTAGATATTGAACTATTAGAAAAAAGTCAAAGTGAAAAAGGCTTCGCTAAAGGAGCTCAATTGAAATATCATCTTGAAGAACTAAGTGATGAAAACTTTGATTTTATAATTATAGACTGTCCACCTTCCTTAGGACTAATTACCACAAATGCTTTAACAGCAAGTGATTCTGTTATTATACCTGTTCAATGTGAATTTTTCGCCTTAGAAGGAATAATGCAATTACTTAATACGATAAGACTAGCTCAAAAACAATTAAATCCTAATCTAGATATTGAAGGAGTACTTCTAACTATGCTTGATTCAAGAACAAATCTTGGTTTTGAAGTTGTAGATGACATTAGAAAATTCTTTAAAGAAAAAGTATATAATACCATCATTCCAAGACTAATTAGATTAACAGAAGCTCCTTCTCATGGAGAGCCTATAATAGTTTATGATCCTAAAAGTAAAGGTTCAGAAGCCTATTTAAATTTAGCAAAGGAAGTGATTGATCGTAATGGAAAATAAAAGAAAAGCCCTAGGTAGAGGGTTAGAAGAACTATTTAGTAGTGAACCATTAGATATAGCTAAAGTGGAAGAAGAAATAATCAATAATACTCCTAAAGAACAAATTACAGAGATTAATCTTGATGAATTGAGAAGTAATCCCTATCAACCTAGAAAAAACTTTGATGAAGAAAGTTTACAAGAACTAGCTTCATCTATTAAGACTTATGGTGTTTTTCAACCCATTATTGCTAAAAAAAGTATTAAAGGTTATGAAATTGTTGCAGGAGAACGTCGTGTTAAAGCCAGCCGCTTAGCAGGTCTTAAGACCATACCAGCTATTATCAAAGATTTTACTGATGAAGAAATGATGGAGCTAGCTCTTCTTGAAAACCTTCAACGTGAAAATTTAAGTGCTCTTGAAGAAGCAGAAGCTTATTACAAACTAAAAGAAAAACTAAATCTAACTCAAGAAGAATTAGCTGAAAAAGTAGGAAAATCAAGAAGCCACATAACAAATATGCTTGGTTTATTAGATTTACCAGCTGAAATTAAAGATGATATTATCAAAGGCGATTTAAGTATGGGCCATGCTAGAGTTTTAAGTAAACTAGAAAATAAAGAACAAGCCCTAACTTTAGCCGATAAAGTTATAAAAGAAAATTTAAGTGTTCGTAAACTAGAAGAATTAACCTCATCTCCTGAAGAGTTTCACCGCAAAAAAGAAATTACGAAAAGAAAGCCTCTTGAAAATGAGTTTTCTTATTTAATAAATGACCTTGAAGAAAAACTTGATACCAAAGTAAGAATTAAGAATAATAAATTAGAAATAAGCTTTATCAATGCTAATGATTTAAATCGTCTCCTAGAAATAATGCATTTAGATAAATAAAGGAGGTATCTTCCTTGAAAGAATTTCTTGCTACTGATATTTTCATATATATATTAAGACCTATAATCTATATAGGTTTAGCTTATATAACTTATAAAATTATAACATTATTAATTAACAGAGCCTTAAATAGTAAAAAAGTTAATTCCAAAAATAGAAAACGGGTTCAAACTACAATAAGTCTTATTAATAACTGTTTAAAATATATCATTATATTTTTAACTATTTTACTAATTTTAGGAAGTTTTGGTCTTGATGTTAGTAAAATATTTGCTGGTTTAGGAATTATGGCTGCTGTTTTAACTTTGGCTTTTCAAGATCTTGCTAAAGACTTTATTGCCGGTATTTCAATTGTCATGGAAGATCAATTTGAAATAGGTGATAATGTCATGATCAATGGCTTTCGTGGTGATGTTATCGAGATGGGTCTAAAAACAACAAGAATTAGAGATTATAAAGGGGCAGTTCAAATAATTGCTAATCATACTATTACTGAAGTTATAAATTATAGTTTAAATCCTTCTTTAGCTGAAATTACTATCTCTGTTGACTACAAAAATGATTTAGATAAAGTAGAGCAGGTTATAAGAGAAACTATGATGAAAATTGATGCTACTTATGAAAATTTAAAAGGTAAAACAGAACTATGGGGTGTTGAAACAATTGATCAAAACTCTGTTACATATAAAATTGTTGTTAAAACAAAATCTAACTTTGATTTTACCGTTCAACGCAATATGCGACGAGACTTTCAAGAAGCCTTATTAAAAGCTAATATTAAATTACCACAAACACATATGGAGGTGCATAATGGAAAATAAAAACTATTCCTTAAATGACCATGTAGTATTAAAAAAAGGTCATCCATGTGGTACTAATGACTGGGA
>ERZ1643246.2144-NODE-2144-length-19567-cov-6.965047_pt1 | contig 19567 bp, 20 predicted proteins | sample MGYA00579265_ERZ1643246 | MGnify/ENA primary metagenome ERZ1643246 (study PRJEB29033, sample SAMEA4952261) | chicken gut metagenome | biome: Broiler Chicken; feature: Gastrointestinal Tract; material: Caecum | place: Ireland | collected 2018 | study: Broiler...
TTTTTAGTATATCTTATTAGCCACTTCCGTTACAACTTTATTATAGCACTTCACCTCCTCTCAAAGTATTACGGATTCATCCGTTGGGATCATTGTATTGCTTTAAGAAGTGGCTCTCAACAGCGGATTCACCTTTTCATATGGGTGGCTCTGTCATTCGGAATGGGCGGCTCTCCGCAACGGATTGAGTGGCTCTGAAGTCACGGAATACTCATGTGATGGAAAGTATTGGAATATTTGGCCTGCAGCAATATGGAGACGTCCTTCAGGAGCACTATCCAAAGGAGATTCTGGAAAAGTATAAGATGGAATTAGAAACAATGGTAATCCATTCTGGAGACAGAAAAAAGTATCAATATCTCGTAAGTATACTCCGCAGTATGAAAGGGATCAAAGGTGGGGCCCAAGTTGTAGATCAAATCGTTGAGGAATGGAGAAGGCGATATCGGAACAGGCCGGCCATGATGGATGAGTTAAGCAGACTATAGGAAGTTGCAGCGCAGCAGTTTAGAAAATAGGATGCTCCACATTGTATATAAAAACGAATATTTCACATATTAAAACAAAAAAGAGAAAAAATGAGCAATAGTTTTGTTGACAAAAGTGAAAAAATCACATATATTGAAAAATGAAATGGCGGAGGTGAAAACATGCTTATTCGTTTTAATGTAAAAAATTTTTTGTCTTTTTGTGAAAGGGAAGATGGAAGGACAGAAGAATTTTCCATGATTGCAGGAAAGGTTAGAAGCAAGCGGGAGCATCTATATGATAATGGGAAAATAAAATTATTAAAATTTGCTGCAGTTTATGGGGCAAATGCTTCTGGAAAGTCTAATCTGGTTAAAGCATTAGGATTTATGCGCCAGATAGTTGTAAATGGTTTGCCTGAAGGTTCTACAGATATGTATTGCAGGATCAGTGAAGAAAATAAAAATAAAGAAAGCTATTTTGAAGTTGAAATTATGATTGACGAGAAATACTATGCATATGGATTTGAAGTGATTTTGAGTCAGGGGAAATTTGTTTCAGAATGGTTGATAGAGCTTTTGGGAGATAATAAAGAAAAAGTAATTTTTAATAGAGATATTGGAAATGGTACGTATGAATTCGGTAATGAATTAAGGGAAGAAGAATTGATTAACCGGCTCAATATATATGCGGAAGATATTAAAGAAGATAGCAGTGCCTTGCTATTATCCATTATGAATCAAAATAAAAAAAAGCTGTATCATCAATATGAGAGGGCGGCTGTATTTCAAAAAGTATATTTATGGATGAGAAACGAATTGGATATTAATTATCCAGATCGTCCTATATCAGATTATTCCTATATGGCAGAGACAGATAATGTAGAACAAGTCTGCAATATGATTTCTGCATTTGGAACGGGTATTACAGGTTTTAAAATGGTTGATGTTCCTGTGGAAACAGTAATCAGCAATCTGCCGAAAGAAGTCCGGGATAAATTAGTGAGCGATATTAAGAAGAAATCTACAGAGATGAGTCAGAAGGCCGAAATAAAGGGAATAGGCATCGTTATGCGAAGCAATCATGATTTTTTCATCTTAAATATTGATAAAGAAGCAGATATTACTTGTAAGACCATTCAATTTTCACATGGAAAAGAAAATGTCCTGTTTAATCTGTCCGAAGAATCTGATGGTACGGTACGAGTATTAGATTTGCTTGAAGTGTTGTTATCTGAAGAAGGTAAGACTTACGTAATAGATGAGTTAGACCGCTGTCTTCATCCGGCTCTGACCTGTAAATTTGTAGATATATTTTTAAAAATGGCGGCTCAAAAAAATATTCAGCTTATTGTTACAACACATGAATCAAGACTTCTTAATCTTGATTTGCTTCGTAGAGATGAAATATGGTTTGTAAATAAAAGAAAATCTGGTGAAAGCGATATTTATTCTTTAGAAGAATATAATACTCGATTTGATCAAAAAATTGATAAAGCATATCTTGAAGGGCGTTATGGAGGGGTGCCGGTGTTTAGCACTGTATTTCCGGTCAAAGAAGAGGTGTAATACATGAGAGAAAAAAGGACATTTGCTGAACGTACTCCGGTATTTTCTTCTGATGCAACAAAAAGGAAGTATTTTTTGATATATGAAGGATCAGATACGGAGTCTTTGTACTTTGATGCGATTAATTCTATGCGGGAATCTATTGGAATCAATCCATTAATTGAGCTTATTCCAATTATCAGGAGTTATAGTGAAGAAGGATGGAGTAATCCTAAAAAGATACTGGATAGGATAATAGAAAATTTGGAAGAGAGTAAAACAAAATGTATAACATATGAGACATTGTTGAATCGTATTATGGAATATTTTTATGAGGTTGAGATTATTACAACCAGTAGAGTTTATGCAAACAGTATCTGGAAAACAATGAAGGAATTTTGTGAGAAGGCGCTCCGAAAAAAACTGTCAGAGGATGTTGATGATATAAAGAAAGATTATGGGTTGATAATAGAACACTTAAAGCAAATGTATGAACTCGGACAAGTAATTTCTGATATCCCAGATATTATACAAGAGGGTGGACTTACATATTCAGAGGGATTTGACCGGATTTGTCTTATAATTGACAGAGATAGAGAGAGTTTTATTTCCACACCAGAAAATGATCAATATGGGTATGTAGTTGAGAAATGTAAAGAAAAGGGATTCGTATTGTGCGTAACAAATCCGTGTTTTGAATTCTGGCTTTTGTTACACTTTGATGAAGTGTTGAAATTAGATAGAGACAAGTTATTGGAGAATCCTAAAGTTACTGCGAAAAGAAGGTATGCGGAACAAGAGCTGTGCCGAATATGGCCAGGATATAGGAAAAGTTCTTATCAGGCAGAGAAACTGGTAAAAATTGTAGATAAGGCTATTAAGAATGAAAAGGAATTTTGTGAAGATATTGAAGCATTGGAATATTCTATTGGAAGTAATCTGGGGATATTGATAGAAAGTATGAGAGCTTCTTAAGTATTTCATTTGAAAGTCCCGGACAGTCATGTGTATCTGTCCGGGACTTTCGTTTCAGAGCTTTTGAAAATACTTCCGTGATTTTGCAGTGTTATTTCAAACTCAATGTACAGTCTTTTGTTTCTGCTGTTACCGGTACCACTGCATTGACAGAAGTATTGTCAATCTCAATGGAGTAGGTTTTATGGATCAGGCAGTTGACCGGATCTTCGGTTGCGATGACCAGGGCAAGGCTGTGTCCAGGCTGTACGGTGTATCTTGTGGCGTTCAGGTAAACGTGGTAATCGTGATATTCGCCTTTTTTCAGTGCAATGCTGTTTGCGGCGGTTTCCGGTTCATATCCGGCTTCCGGGTTGCACAGGTCTGCGAAGGCCCGTGTGATTACGCGGTATGTTTTGTGAACCGTGGAGAATTCCGCTTCGTTAAATGCCGGGAGATCTCCGCCGTTGATAATACCGCCTTCTTTGACGGTTTCCACCGGAATGATATTTCGTTCCGGATCTACGGTCTGGATGCTGTCAAATGCTTCGTCGCAGACGTCGCAGAGCAGAACCGCGATTTCCACATCGTCCATTCTGCCGGACACTTTGGAGGATCCGAGCTTCATGGTGAGCGTGTCGGCGTCGTTTGGATTTTCCGGATGGAAATCGGCTTCGGCGTCTCCGTCTTTTAATGCGGCGCGAAGATTCAGGCGTACTGTTCCCTGGATGGTGACTGCTTCTTCGAACGGATCCGTCACATAGCGCTGTGCCATATTGGTGGATTTCTGTCCCATCACATCATCAAAATTCTCTGCGCTGACGCCGGCAGCTTCCCAGTCTGTATCGATGACCGATGTGCCGGTTCCGGCGCTTTCCATCTTCATCGTGTAATCGGTATCCCAGGAATCTGCAGTCTCCCATTTCTTCTGATCGTAGTTTGCCTGGACAAGCACTTCCGGTCTTGTTTCGGCGCCGTTTTCTACGCCGTACAGATAATGGGAAATCCATTCGTTTACGATGTCATCATAGAATTTTCCGTCAATCAGGATGCCGTAATTTTTATTCGGCATGGTAGGGGTGATGTGTGGTCCCTGATGAAGAATCGTCTTGAAAGTCTGACCGGATTTCTGGAAGGCTTTCAGCATCATTTCAAACTGTTTGGTGGAGACATTTTCATCGTTCAATCCCTGTACGATCAGAGCACTGCACTTGATCTTATCTGCATGCAGGCGGTAGTTTCCGCTTCCCCAGAATTCCGGATCGTAGTCAAATCCGCATTTCAACTGCTGAAGGCTGAGTTCGTGGTGGAAGGCAGCAATGTCATCCAGTTGTTTTTCCGTTAAGGTCTCGTCATTGTATCGGCTGGAGCAGTAGTAGGCAAGGAAGCTGTTCAACATTTCTTTCGGCCAGTAACGCTGTGCGCCCTGCTGGTTCTGCTGGCTGTACCAGTCGGAAATTCCGGCAACCGGAACGATGGTTTTCAGACCTTCCACCCCTGTTGTCGCCACGGCAAACGGCATGGTTCCTGCATAGGAACGTCCGGTCATGGCCACATTGCCGTTGGACCATTCTGCCTTTGTCTCGATGGTGCCTTCCCGGTCTGCGTAAGCAATACGGTCGCCGTGAAGCCATTCTACCACCGATTTGAATGCGTCTCTTTCGTAATCGGATCCTACATAGTTAAATCCGTCGGAACCAAGGGCGCCGAATCCTGCGCTGACAACGACAGCAAAACCGCGTACCAGATAATAATTGAAATTGTCCAGGTTTTCATAAACCATACTGTCGGTACTTCCCTTGTCCTTATAATACCAGTCGGACGGATCGGATTTTAATGCAAGGTCCATCGGGCTGATAGAACCGGTAGGAACGCGCGGCGGCACCTCCTTCTTAAGGTCTTCGAAATCGAATTTCCGATATTCTTTTTCTGCAACCTCTTTCATATGAGCGTAGCCGTCTTCCTGTACGCCGGCGCAGTACGGGCGGGCCTCAAATAACGATGCCGCCTTGTAATTGCCCTCTACGGCGCTTTTTGGTACCTGGACAAGGACTTTGATCAGATCCCGTTTGCCGTCTCCATCCATATCATAGTCGGATTCCACATACACGCAGTATCTGACGATATCGGATGTGGCCGGATCATACTGGCATCCTGTTTTACCGTCTGTAAAAGGAAAGACAGGCTGGGCCAGTCCGTTCTCAAATACCGGGACTTTGCTGTAAGAATTACTACTCATGATTGACCTCCTCATTTGTGCAACATACCATAAGATGTTGTGATTTTTTCTCTATTAAATATTATAATTTTTCTGTGAAATTTAGTCAATATTATGTTACACTATAACAGTAAAGAGAAAAAGAAGAAGAGGTGCAGGGATGGTGATCAGTGAGAAAATCTTTCAGATTTTGGCGGACAAAGGAATGAGTCAGAAAGAATTTGCAGAGAGAACAGGAATTTCTCAGAGCACAATCAGTGATTGGAAACGAAAGAAAACGAATCCATCCAGCGAAAAGATTATGATGATCTGTGAAGTATTGCAGATTTCACCTTATGATCTGCTTGCAGAGGAAAAGGAAAAGCATTCTTGCATCGATGTCATGGCACCGTTGAGCCGGGAAGAGTTTTTTTTGCTGGAAACCTATAGAAACCTGGCACCCAGACAAAGGGAACGGCTGATGGGATATCTAAGTGCCTTAAAAGAGATGAAATAGAATGGCTGTCAGTTTGACAGCTGTTTTTATTTGTGATACTATTCGTATATACGAAACGTAATTACGTATAAAGCAGGTGAAGAAATGAAATTACACATTGTAGTATCGAAGGCTGTCACGAAGGAAGAATGGGAGAAAGTCTACGATGAAACGGCAGAAATAGTGCAAAGATTATCTATGGCAGAGGTAAGGAATGTACAAGTCAGAGGAATTTCGGTGGAATGTCTTGTCCCGGTAAAAGAGCGGTATTCAATGGAGAAGGGAAAGACAGAGAAAAAGTGGAGAACTTCCGGGGACTACAAAGAGTTGTACACAGGAGAGGATTTTTCCCTGTCTGAAAGCATGATGGACGAAAGCACGGAGTGTGATGTCAGCGATGCCCTTTATGGAATGATCAAAGAGAGACAAGTGTGCAGGAATCAGTATGTCTCTATATTATGGGGAAAAAAGATTTATGAAGAATCTTATTTTATCAAGCTTCTCGCGCTTGCCTGTCTTATCCAGACAAGTCTAAAAGAGAAAGTGTTTATTTTTGGAGATATGACGATAGGGCAGTGCAGGCAGGCGGTCCGCCTGATCAATGCGTATTCGGATAAGCCTGTTGAAATACCGGATATTTTTGAGCAGCAACGTTTGATGAGCAGAATTCAGAATGAGCCTTTTCAGGAAGTGGAAAAGATGAGGATTTTTGCGCGTATGTATCAGGGAGAGAAAGGAGATGAGTTTGGTACATATCTTCGCGAATCTTTTTCCGGTCAAGTATGCAGAGAGTTTTGGAAGCGGGAATTTGCAGGGGAAACAGCAGGCACTTATACGTTTGATATTGCTTTGTATAACTATTTGTCGTGGGGATTCGATTTAAACAGCCTGTACGATGTGATAGATCAGGAATGTAATCATGAGAGAACGGCGTTTGAAACGCTGATTAGAAGCATTCTGGAGACGGAAATCTATAAGAAAGAGAAAAAAGTTATGAATACCCTGGAGTTTGATGAAGACATGCAGCGTATACATAGTCTGGAAATTCAGAGGATCCGATTTGTGATTGACAGTTTTCAAAGAAATAAGGTGGATCGCTATATTCCACTTGATGAAATACGGGAAAGTTTAAAGAATGGATTGGGAAGAAAGTGGCAAATAGATACAGATAGTATCATTGATCAATATTTAAAAGAAGAGAAAAGAAAGAAGAACGCGCATGAAGAATGGGAAGGAAAAAGGGGGAAAGAAGAAAGCTATGACATTTCTCTGTATCATCAGTTGCTGAATTATAAATGTGGAAATTCGATCAAGCCGGTAATTCGACAGTCTCTCAGAAATTTCTTTCGATTTTACAGAGAAAGGCTCCAAGAAAAAGAATTTGCTGACCTGATTGGGCAGCCGCCGGAAGAGAAATGCAAATGGATGGTGGAAAATAATAAAGGGGTGCTGCTCAGGGATCAGGATTGGGGAAAGATATTTGCCGACATAGAATATGAAAAGTGTTCTTTTGCGCGCTATTATCCGCTGATGAGGGTAAAGCTGGATCATCCTTGTATATTGGACATGGCGAGAGGAATTGTATTAAATGATGAACTGTATCGATACTGTATGGACATGGCAGATCCTGTATGACAATGAGCGGGCTATCCAGTGATTTATAATGAATCTGCAACATCTCCTTCACAAACATTTAAGGAAATCTTAGTTGTTTTGTCCTTGATTCCTTCCGGCGATCGGTATATCATAAGTAAATATCAGTGGTGCCGGACATTCTGCGGGAACCGGCGCCGGGAAAAGAGGGGATGAAAGTGTGGGAATTGTTTCAGAGTTTATTTGAGAAAGCAGTCTGGTTCCTGAAGCTTTACATATTGGAGTACCGTTACCTGGTTGCGTTTCTGGCCTGCTTTGTGTTTTTCTATATTTTATTCATGCACTGGCTGAATATCCGGTTTTTCCGGATTTTGAGGGAGCCGGTGGCGATTCTCTGTCTGGTGGTGGAGATCATTGCGATTGCGTATTTTACGATTTTCTTCCGGGAGCAGGGGGAGTCGCATACATATGAGCTGGAATTGTTCTGGTCTTATAAGAAATGGATCTTGGAGGGAAGCATTGCCTACGGGCTTGAGATTTTGAACAATATCGTTTTGTTCTTCCCGTTTGGATTTATTTTGACGGATGCGCTCCGCAGGTGCCCGTTCTGGGCAGTGCTGCTGGCGTCTGCAGCTGTCAGTGGATGTATTGAGATGAGCCAGCTGGTATTCCGGCTGGGGCTCTTTGAGTTTGATGATATTTTCAATAACGTGCTTGGGGTTGTGGCAGGATGGTGTGTCTTCCACATCCTGCGAAGTTTCCGGAGACGGAGGACCGCCTAGAAGTGTCCGGTCTGCCTGACCGGTTATTTTTCCAGGCGGAAGAGGGTGTGACGGTAGCGGGAGAGAGCCCGGTACAGGATCATGCCGAGGACGCCGCAGCTGACGAATTCTCCGGCTCCGATGGAGAGCATCAGAAGAGGAATCGGAAGCGGGACGCCGTATCCATAGTACAGGACAAAAGGAACGATCAGAGTATTGGACAGGATCGGAGCCAGGGGAAGGCAGAGCTTGTTGAGGTTCCGCATCCGGTAGACGAGCACTGCGCCGATCAGGGTGGCGAGACTCCCGAAGACAATATCGGGCAGGATCGCGCCGGAGAGGATGTTTCCGATCAGGCATCCGACAAAGAGACCCGGCACAGCTGCCGGAGTGAAGGCCGGCAGGATGGTGAGGGCCTCGGAGATGCGGATCTGGACTTCACCGAATCCAAACGGTGCAAAGAGCCACGTCAGGATGACATAGATAGCGGCGATCATAGCCGCATAGGCGATCATTCGAGTTTTCTTATGTTTCATAGTTTCCTCCAGTTGAGTTTTATTTATATCCAAAGATTGATTTCTATACCAAGATGGTAGTATAGCATGCAAGACCGGAAAAGACAAGAAAAGCCAGGCGTTCTTTGGCCGCAGCCAAAGGAGCCTGGTTTTTCTGAACAGAAGCGGGAGTGGAGACGAATCCTAGAACTGGAATGCGTCTTTGATTCCCGGCCATTTCTGATCTTTGTCGCTTAGATTCAGTGGAGTACCGTCTGAGAGAGTATATCCTTCCGCGGATGCGCTTCCCTGATAGGTTCCTGTTACTTCCGGCCATTCGATGCCGATTTCCGGATCGTTCCATGCCATACCGCCTTCATCCCCCGGATGATAGAAGTCCGTGCATTTGTAGCAGAATTCTGCAAGGTCGGACAATACGAGGAATCCGTGGGCGAATCCTTCCGGAATATAGAACTGTTTCTTGTTTTCTTCGGTCAGTTCGACTCCGTACCATTTTCCATAGGTTTTGGAATCCTTTCTTAAGTCCACAGCCACGTCAAAGACGGAACCGCGGATGGCGCGTACCAGTTTTCCCTGTGGATACTGTTTCTGAAAATGCAGACCCCGCAGAACACCCTTTGTGGAGCTGGACTGATTGTCCTGTACGAAGTTCAGATGGAGTCCGGCTTCTTCCATATCTTTCTGATTGTAGGTTTCCATGAAGTAGCCGCGCTTATCACCGTGAACGGCCGGTGTAATGATGCAGAGGCCTTCGATGCCGCCGACATTTTTTTCTACTGTAATCTGTCCCATTTCAATCGTTCTCCTTTTTCGTCATAATTAAAATACCAGTTCTTTAAAATTCCAGTTCGGTCAGATAGCGGTGCAGCGCATCTTTCCAGTCCGGAAGAGGGGTAAATCCGTTTTCGATCAGCTTGGATTTATCCAGGCGGCTGTTAAATGGACGGCGCGCCTTGGAAACGCCATATTCTTCTGTTGTGACAGGAGCAACAGTCAGGTGCTCCTCATCGTATTCCGGATGTCCCAGTGCTGCAGCCTGGCGGAAGATTTCTACTGCAAAATCATACCAGCTGATGTATCCGCCTTCGTTCGTTGCGTGGTAGTATCCGTACCGGTCTGTCACGATCATGTCCACGAGAAGCTTTGCAAGATCGTAAGTATAGGTCGGCGTACCGATCTGGTCATTGACTACGGTGAGACGGTCGTGGGTTTTTCCTACGTTCAGCATGGTCTTGATGAAGTTTTTCCCGTTCTTTCCGAAGACCCAGGCGATCCGGACGATGAAATATTTTTCCAGCGCCTCGGACACGGCGAGCTCCCCTTCCAGTTTGGTCTGTCCGTACACATTCAATGGCTTGTAGTCTTTGCAGTCCGGGGTCCACGGTGTAGTTCCCTGTCCATCAAAGACGTAGTCTGTGGAAAGATAGACCATTTTGCAGCCATCTTTGCGGGAAGCATCCAGCTTTTTGACCGCATTGACGATATTCTGGGTGCCGACGGTATTGACCTGACGGACTTTTTCTTCCATATCCTCCGCCAGATCCACGGCAGTCCAGGCAGCGCAGTGGACAACCACGTCCGGCTGTTCGGCAAGGAGTACCTTTTCTACGGCCGCAGGGTCGGTAATATCCAGGGAAACATAAGGCGCCTTAGTGACAGCAGTACCGTCCTGTGCCCCGCTGTACTCCGGGGCAAGGTCGGAACCGGTATAGGTGAATTCTCCTGTATGATTTTCAGTGCGCTCAGCCAGTTCGTTAATGACATCATGTCCGAGCTGGCCGGCTACACCGGTTACAAATACTTTCATGATGACTGACTCCTTCCTGTTGGATTAGCGGTTTCCGTACATTTTTTCGTAGTAATTCTGATATTCACCGGAAACGATGGTTTCCCACCATTCTTTGTTGTCCAGATACCACTGGATGGTCTTCTGGATGCCGTCTTCGAATTTGGTCTCCGGAAGCCAGCCAAGCTCTTCGTGGATCTTCGTCGGATCGATGGCATAGCGCATATCATGTCCTTTCCGGTCTGTCACATGGGTGATCAGGCTTTCCGGTTTGCCAAGCGCCTTGCAGATGATTTTGACGATATCGATGTTTTTCATCTCATTGTGACCGCCTACATTATAGACTTCTCCCACCCGGCCTTTGTGGATGATCAGGTCAATGGCCTTGCAGTGGTCTTCCACATAAAGCCAGTCACGGACATTGATGCCTTCTCCGTAAACTGGAAGTGGCTTGTCGTTTAAAGCGTTGATAATCATCAGCGGAATGAGCTTCTCCGGGAAATGATACGGTCCGTAATTGTTGGAGCAGCGGCTGATAGTCACCGGAAGTCCGTAGGTACGGTAGTAAGCCAGCACCAGAAGGTCTGCAGCTGCCTTGGAAGAGCTGTACGGGCTGCTGGTGTGGATCGGAGTTTCCTCGGTGAAGAAAAGATCCGGGCGGTCCAGAGGCAGGTCACCGTATACCTCGTCGGTGGATACCTGATGATATCTCTGGATGCCGTATTTGCGGCAGGCGTCCATCAGAACGGAAGTACCGATGATATTGGTCTCCAGGAATACCTGGGGATTCTCGATCGAACGGTCTACATGGCTTTCCGCTGCAAAGTTGACAACCATATCCGGGTGTTCTTCTTCAAAGAGTTTGTAAACCGCTTCACGGTCGGTGATGCTTTCTTTGACGAAACGGAAATTCGGGTTGTCCATGACCGGCGCCAGTGTGGAAAGATTGCCGGCGTAGGTGAGACAGTCCAGACAGATGATCCGGTAGTCCGGATATTTCTTTAACATGTGAAAGATGAAGTTAGAACCGATGAATCCGGCTCCTCCTGTTACAATAATATTCATGATTTGAATCCTCCTGAAATAAAAATTAACGCAGAGCGTCCAGATATTTGCCGTCCAGTACATCTTTGAGATACTGACCGTACTGATTTTTCTTTAACACTTCGTAGACCTTCAGCACATCATCCTTGGAAATCCAGCCGTTTAAGTAGGCGATTTCTTCCAGACAGGCGATTTTCCGGTGCTGGTGGGTTTCCATAGTTTTTACAAAGTTCGTGGCGTCCACAAGGCTTTCGTGGGTTCCGGTATCCAGCCAGGTAAAGCCCTGTCCCAGGAGCTCTACATGAAGAGCGCCCTTTTCCAGGTAGATCCGGTTCAGATCTGTGATCTCCAGCTCGCCTCTGGCGCTTGGTTTCAGATTCTTTGCGTATTCTACCACATGATTGTCGTAGAAATACAGTCCGGTCACACAGTAGTTGCTCTTTGGATGAGCCGGCTTTTCCTCGATGGATACGGCTTTTCCCTCTGAATCGAATTCCACGATACCGAACCGCTCCGGATCATCGACATAGTAGCCGAATACGGTAGCACCTTTTCCGGATTCTGCATTCTGTACCGCCGCCATCAGACGTTTTTTCAGGCCGTGGCCGGCGAAAATATTGTCCCCCAGCACCATGGCGACGGAATCGTCTCCAATGAAATCCGCGCCGATGATAAATGCCTGGGCCAGTCCGTCCGGACTTGGCTGTACTGCATAGGAGAGCTTGATGCCGAACTGGCTTCCGTCTTTTAAGAGCTCTTCAAAACGCGGGGTATCCTGCGGGGTGGAAATGATCAGAATATCCCGGATCCCGGCGTTCATCAGAACCGAGAGCGGATAATAGATCATCGGTTTGTCATAAATTGGCAGCAGCTGTTTGGATGTGACCATGGTCAACGGGTAGAGGCGGGTTCCAGAGCCGCCTGCAAGAATGATTCCTTTCATGTTGGACCTCCTTCATAAAAACATATTGTATAGTTTGTCAATCCAGTTCTGTTGCCCTTATCATAACAGGTGCCCCAGGGGCACCTGCAAGTCTTTTTTGGAAAAAAAGGAAAATTATTTCCGGCAGAGAAAACAGCCGGCATCTTTGGTGACATGAAAAGACGGGGTTGTCTGCTTTTTGACAAAAGCGGCAAACTCTTTGTAGCGGTCCAGGATGTACTGATTCTGGTTGCCATGGCAGGAGAGGATGTAGGAGATGAGAGGCTCCGGCTCCGGAATGGTCAGATCGTCCTCATACTGTCTCCAGACTACCTCTGAAAAATAAGGAGAGAGAATCCCTTTTCCATTCTCCTTTCCGAACCGGTCATAGAGCTTGGTGGAAGAGAGAACGATACGGTCGTCAAAGGAGGAGACGAGCCATGAGATCTCTTTCATATGCTCTTTACCGTAGGTGCTGCACAGAAAAAGCCCGCCGGGTTTCAGGATCCGGGCAATTTCCCGGCAGGCATCCTCGATGTGCTCACAGTAAAACAGCACATGGTTGGCGATGACCAGGTCAAAGGAAGCATCTTCATAAGGAATGGCTTCACAGTCAAAGGTCCGGAAGGTAAAGTTCTGATACCGGGCGCCAAGAGACCTTCTGGCGTCCCGGAGCATTCCGTTGGAAATATCCGACAGAACCACCTGGACGGATTCGGGAATGGAGTTTTCATTTTCCTTCCAGAAGGTGCCGTCCCCGCAGCCTACTTCCAGTACCCGGATGCCGGGGGCGAACGATGCCTGCTGGAAGATCCAGGAAAACCAGCTCTGGCTGTTGCGGGAGTAGAGTGCATGAAGATGAATCCGGGCAGAAATATTGGATGCATTCTGGTACTGGTTTTTCATGCTGGTCTCCATTCCCAGATCGTGGATCTGGTTCAGCATGTTGCTCCAGTTGACAGACTGACCGTCTTCGATCAACTGGGCGGTCTCCTGGATGGTGCGGGCGACGATCTGTAGCTGCTCGATCCGGTCCTCTACCAGTTTTTTCTGAAGGTTTAACGAATCAACCATAAAGTGAGTGTCGGAATCATTGATGGTCATTTCCATAATATCCGAAAGAGAAAATCCAAGGGCCTTTAAAAGCAGAATCTGCTGGAGCCGGGCCAGGTCATCATCTGTGTAGAAGCGGGTCCGGGTGCCTGGATCCACATAGGATGGTTTCAAAATATTATGTTCATCGTAATAACGGATTGTTTTTTTGGTAATGTGTGCAAGCTTCATCAGCTCGCCGGTTGAGTAATAGCCTTCCTTTTTCATGGACATGCTCCTTTCCTGATTACAGTTTCCGCTTCAGCATATCCGGATTGGAAGCGTGGGCCAGGGCCTCAGTATCGGAAATTTTGCCTTCCTTAAAGAGTGCCAGAATGCTGTTGTCCATGGAGAGCATGTCCTTGCCGGCGGAAGAGTAGATCAATCCGTCAATCTGATGAATTTTGTTTTCACGGATCATATTTCGGATGGCAGGAGTTGTGGTCATCAGCTCAAAGGCCGGTACCAGTGTGCCGTCTTTTGCAGGAAGAAGCTGCTGAGAGACGACAGCCTGGAGTACGGAGGCGAGCTGGACCGAGATCTGCCTCTGCTGGTTTGGTGGAAAGACATCGATGATCCGGTCGATGGTGTTGGCCGCACCCAGAGTATGCAGGGTGGAAAGGACCAGGTGTCCGGTCTCGGCAGCCGTCATAGCCACGGAGATCGTCTCAAAATCCCGCATTTCCCCAAGTAAAATAACGTCCGGACTCTGACGGAGAGACGCCCGGAGGGCAGTCAGATAGCTTTCCGTATCCGAACTGATTTCCCGCTGGCTGACGATACTTTTTTTATGTCGGTGCAGATATTCCAGCGGATCTTCCAGAGTAATGATATGTTTCTCCTGGGTCCGGTTGATTTCATCAATGATACAGGCAAGAGTGGTGGATTTTCCGCTTCCGGCAGGTCCGGTCACAAGCACCAGCCCCTTTTTCATTTCCGAGAGCTGGATGATGGATTCCGGGATGCCAAGGGCCTGAGCGTCTGGAAGCTCAAAGGTAATGATCCGGATCACGGCGGAAAGGGATCCCCTCTGGCGGTAAGTGCTGGCGCGGAACCGGGACAGCCCCTGTACCGCAAAGGAAAAATCATCGTCTCCGCTGGAAAGCAGAGGAGTCATATCCCGATGCCCGGCAAGCTCATAGATTTCCCGGACAAAAGCTTCGCACTGATCCGGCATCATCCGTTCTTCCCCGGCCTGAATCAGTTTTCCGTTTTTCTTATAGGAGAGGGGACGTCCGGCGACGATAAAGAGATCCGAAGCCCCTTCCCTGGTTGTTTGTGTTAAAAAGTCCAGTGCATTCATTATTCATCCTCCGAAAATAGCGCATCCATTTCTTCACTGTCCAGAACCGGGACAGATGTATCGTTGTTCCATTCGTGGGTATTTTCCACCTTCCAGGCATCGATCCGATAAGAATCCCCGGACTTCTGAGCACTGTCAGGAAGTGTCAGAGAGACAAAGAGTTGCTGATTCTCATTGATCGGGACCCGATAGGAGAGTTTCTCATCCGTTGAAAAGACAATGCCTTCTTTTCCCTCCAGATCCATCCGGACCTGAGTGAGAAAGGATTCCTGACCTGCATGGGCATCCAGGCTCCTGGTAATGGTGAGCAGAATATCGTTTGCCCTGTTTTCCGCTTCATAATACTCCGTCGTCCGGTCTGCGTTTTTTTTGCTTAGCCGGTAGTCTGCATTGGCGCTGATGACTGAGAGCACGGAAAAGGTCAGAAGACATAAGAGCACGAAAATCAGGACGATGGACGTCGTCCCCGTGCTTAAAAATGCTTTCCTTTTAGTCTGCATCCGCAGCGCCCTCCTTTCCTGCCTCAGATGGCACGAAGCGCAGCTCCAGCTCATAGATCGGATCTGCATTCTCCCGTTCCAACCGGAGAGAGGCATTCATCATGCCGGACGATTCCGAAAGAGAAGCACGCATCTGATAGCACGCATCTTCCCTTCCGCATAGATTCCTCTCCCCGTCATAGAAGACGAGAAAACCATCGGATGTCTCTTCCGCCTCCGGATAGTAGACATGAATCTCGTCAAGAGACCGGCCGGTATATTTTAAAACCGAAGCCATACTGGAAACCTCCGCAGAGGCAAAGCTCAAGTCTTTTGCCTCAGTGCTCAGGGAATGGGCCTTTACAAAAGCACGGACGCAGACAGCGCTTGCAATCGCAAAAAACAGGATGGCAATGATCAGTTCGATTAAAAACAGACTGGATTTGCTGCTGTTTCTTGTACTCATGGCATGCTCCCTTCTTTATTCAGTGTCTGTATCGGCCGTACTTCTTAGATGAAGCAGGCAGGATACAGGAGAAGAACCGGAATCCGCCGCCGTCACCTGGAGAAAGTCTCCTGGCTTTGCCTCCAGAGAGAAGGTATCGACCTTTAAGATCTGTTCCCCCTGTTCTCGTGAGAATCCGGTGCCTTCTTTGATGACCAGCTCGCAGAGCCAGCCGTCATAAGCATAAATATAAGTTTCGTAAGTGCCGTCATTGACGGTATCGGTCAGAACCAGTACGCCCCCGTCTCCTTCCTCCAGGAGCGTGACGCCTCCGGCCGTATCATGCTGACGGACTTTCTCCGCCACATAGGACAGGGCAGTCCGGGTCGCAAAATTCTCCTCCATGTGGGCTGTTGTATTTTTGTAGACGCCGGAACCGATGAGGACAACGATCAGGGCGGAAGCAGCAAACAGGCAGAAAAGAGACAGCGTAAAAAAGAAATCAACGATATGGTTCTGGTTTCTACGAAGCTTCCTCACTGACTGCCACCTCCTTTTTGATGCAGAGCAAAGACATCGATGGACGGCATCAGATTGGAGGCGGTGACCTCATAGGAAACGACATATTTGTCTTTATCGTAAGTCAGTCCATAGTGTTCTTCCAGATACGAAAGACTCTCTGGATAAAAGCCCTCCAGCGCATAGCACTGGACAGTACTTCGTACAACAGAACGCTCCAGACTTTCCATCTCCTGCCGGGATGTTGTCGTTGAGATGGAGGAGAGCCCCTCCAGAAACAGGAACAGCACGATGCAGAAGATGCCGATGGAAATCAGATATTTGACCCCGGTCAGGCGGCCGGGCTGTTTCGTAAATCGATTCATAAAGACCTCCTGACAATTCTTAACCGATGTTGGACATGATTCCCATCAGTGGGAGCATGACGGAGAGCAGAATCAGGCCGACAATCACAGAAAGGACCGCCACCAGTGTAGGTTCCAGCTTTGCCACCAGATCTGTCACCCGGGTGTCGATTTCCTCATCGTACTGCCTGGAAATCTGCTTCATCACATCGTCCATGGATCCGGTCCTGGCTCCGATGGAGATCATGCGTGCATAAATTCCGGAGAAAAGGCCTGTGCTGGCTGCCGCATCCGCAAAGGAAGTGCCCTCCAGAATCAGATGTTGTATCTTTTGGATCTTATCCTGCACGGCCGGATGATCCACCAGCCGGGAAACCATCTCCAGACTCTGCTCCGTGTCCAGTCCGCTGGAAAGGGAGAGATACATGCCGCTTGCAAAGCGGGAGCAGGCAGTCTTTTCCATCAGTCCACGCGTCAGGAAAAAGGATCTGGCGAACACACGGATCTGCCTCCGTCCATTGGAAGTACACGTAAAGTACAGACAGAGCACTGCAAGGATCACCGCAGCAAAGGCAAAGACCAGGGCATACCGGCTGATGGAATTCCCGATCGATAAAATCGTGCCGGAAACGCCGCCAAGCCCGGTGCCGAGCTGCTGAAATACTTCGTTAAAGACCGGCAGCACCTTTACGACCAGGACAAAAATGACCACAATCATCATACCCAGCATGACAAGAGGGTAGGACACCGCACTTTTGATATTCTGGGCCAGCTCTTCTTCCCGGCGGTAGTGCTCCGAAAGAGACGCCATCACATCGTCAAGACGTCCCGACTGTTCCCCGATCTCCACCATGCTGCAAAGATACGGAGGAAACACACCGGCCGAGGACACTGCCTCGTAAAAGCTCCCGGTCTCTTCCATCTTCCGGATCATGCCGGAGAGCAGTTCGCTCCCTTCCCCCTTTGGACTGTCCTCCAGCATAATGGAAAGCCCCTCCAGAGAGGAAATCCCGGAACGCAGGATCAAGGCAAACTGACCGCAGAAGGTTGTTAATTCGATATTGGATAATGTTTTCATAAAGCTCCTTTCTGAATTCGGACAGCATCTAGTGCAGATACTGCAGATTATAATTCGAACCATCGCCAATGTATTTCAGGATTTTCTCGCTGTTCTCATTGCTGGAGGCAAAGGTCGGATCCATCCGGGTCCAGGCATCGCCTGTAAATTCGATGAGATTGTCGATCCATCCGATCTCCTCAATATAAACACTGATCCAGGCATGGTAAATCTTGCCGGAATATCCGATCTCAAGCCTCGTAGGAATATTCTGGGAACGAAGCATGGCGGTAGTCAATGCGGCATAATCAAAACAGATTCCCTTTCCGGATGAGAGAGTCTCGTCCACATCCGGCAGATACCCGGCAGGAACAGTCTGAGCCTTCTCGTCATCGTATGTGACATGCTCGATGACATAGTGATAAATGTCAGATACTGCATCCAGATCCGAGGATGCCCTGGCCACTGCCTCCGCAGCTGTCCGTACTGCCTGGGAGTCGGCGGAAAAATTCACATACTGATTCGGATACAGGTAAGGGAGAAATTCGTCCGACATGGCGACTTCCAACGTTTCCTTATATAAAGAAGCATATTGATTGTCAACGATATTTTCATATCCGGCAATGGTATAGGTGCCGTCCCCGGCAGTAAGGGGAAGGACCACGTACTCGCCGGGAGCTGTAATGAAATATTTATAAGTAATGCCGTCCGGCCCGGTGATCTGAAGGTTTGCCTTGGCGGCAGAGCCGTCATAGCGTGCCATCACATACCCCTGATCTGCGTGGGAAACATCCAGAAGCAAAGGAGCGCTCCCAAGCATCACAGACCCTGAAGCCTCAGGGACATATACATGGGGAGTATTGGGTCTGGTGCCGTCTTTGTCCCTCTGGGCTCCGGAAGATGCCGGCTTTTGTGAACAGGCAGAAAGGAAAAGAAGAGCACACAGAAAAAGTCCCCACAGAAACACAAGTCTGCGTGTTGATTTCATTTCGAAAAACTCCAATCTTAATTTTGATATGACCGAAGCTGTTCGGCTAAAAGCTTTCTGGAAGATCTCAGATAGCGTTTCACCGAACTGAGAGAACAGCCAAGAAAGCCGGCGATCTCGTCCAGCTTAAAATCATGCTCATAACGCAGCAGAAAGGCCTGACGCTCTGCAAAAGGCAGATGGTCCAGAGCTTCCCGGTAATGAGCCAGAAAATCCTGGGCTGAAATGTCACGGAAAAAATCATCATCCGATGGAATGTTCAACACCTTCGGATCCGAGGAAAAGTCCGTCTGCTCATACTGAGTATTCCGTACCTTTCGCGCAAAATCACAGCAGATATGATAGGTGATCTGAGTCATCCAGGACTGGAACAGGGAATCCTCCTTGAGGGTATCGATATTTTTGTAAATCGAAATATAGATTTCCTGCACCGCATCCTGAGCCAGATGGGGATCCTTCAGAAACTGGCAGGCGTACTGGTACGTCTTTTTATATGTATAATTGTACAATTCCGCAAATGCTTTCCCGTCACGTTTACGGATAAACTTCGAAAGATAGGAAAGATATTTGCCGTCTATTGATTTGTGTGACATCGTTAAACCTCTCGACTGTTTGGATTCGTGTAAGTAAAATTCTCTGCTATGTCTTTTTAGTATAACATCCATAGAAAAGGAAAACAAGGCGGGAAGAAGGAATCACTCCTTTTACCAGCCTTGTCCTTGCAGATATAAAAGCTATTGAATTTCTTCAGTGTAGGAATCGGTGCCAGGCTGTAACAGCGAGACGAGCCGGTTCCCGTTTTTGTCCGGGATCGTGATGTACATATCCTCGGAAGGATATGGAAAAATAATCACTCCATTCATTTCGTCATATGATTCCGGGGCAATCATGCCGGCCGAAGCGGTAGAAGCAGAAACTCTGCTGTAATCGATGCCTGATCCGCCGATATCATGGGCATAAATCCGAATCTGATCTCCCACATGCGTATGGGAGGTAATGACTGGTGCCTGGTCATCAATGGAATGAATCGTCATTCCCTGAGTAGATTTGATTCCGG
>ERZ1643246.2147-NODE-2147-length-19549-cov-7.018365_pt1 | contig 19549 bp, 16 predicted proteins | sample MGYA00579265_ERZ1643246 | MGnify/ENA primary metagenome ERZ1643246 (study PRJEB29033, sample SAMEA4952261) | chicken gut metagenome | biome: Broiler Chicken; feature: Gastrointestinal Tract; material: Caecum | place: Ireland | collected 2018 | study: Broiler...
CAAAAGCGAGGGGGCTGAAAGGAACATCCGCACTGAAAAAATCGGATTTGATTGAACGCCTTCTTGAAGAAGATAGAAAAAACCAGAAAACGGAAGAAGGGGAGCACACAAAGGAAACCCGGCATGAACATACAGGGAAAGAGGAAGGAAAGGGAGAAAAGAACGCCGGACTGGAGCTTTCCGACCTGGACAGCGGCATGACAGCCAATGGAATCCTGGAAGTGCTGCCGGATGGATATGGATTTATCCGGTGTGAGAATTATCTTCCGGGAGAAAATGACGTGTATGTTTCACCGTCTCAGATCCGGAAGTTCGGACTCAAGACCGGCGATATTGTGTCCGGAAATACGAGAATCAAAACCCAGTCGGAAAAGTTCAGCGCACTGCTGTTTGTGACGAAGATCAACGGACTGCCTCCGGCAGTTGCGGTGAAAAGAAGAAATTTTGAAGACATGACGCCGATTTTTCCAAATGAACGCCTGCGTCTTGAAAATGAAAAAAGCAGTACGGCGATGCGGATTGTGGATCTGCTTTCGCCGATCGGAAAAGGGCAAAGGGGAATGATCGTTTCTCCGCCGAAGGCAGGTAAGACAACGCTGTTAAAAGAGGTAGCCATTTCGGTGTTAAGAAACAATCCGGAAATGCATCTCCTCGTTCTTCTCATTGACGAACGGCCGGAGGAAGTGACAGATATCAAAGAAACAATTCGAGGGAAAAATGTGGAAGTCATTTATTCCACCTTTGACGAGCTGCCGGAACACCATAAGAGAGTGTCTGAAATGCTGATTGAGCGGGCAAAACGTCTGGTGGAACATAAAAAAGATGTGATTATTCTTCTGGACAGTATCACAAGACTTGCAAGAGCGTACAATCTTGTAGTACCGCCAAGCGGCAGGACACTTTCAGGAGGACTGGACCCGGCAGCGCTTCATATGCCGAAACGATTCTTCGGAGCGGCGAGAAATATGCGGGAAGGCGGAAGCCTGACCATTCTTGCGACCGCCCTCGTGGAAACGGGAAGCAAAATGGATGATGTCATCTATGAAGAATTCAAGGGAACCGGAAATATGGAACTCGTTCTGGACAGAAAACTTTCAGAAAAGCGGATGTTTCCGGCCATTGACATTCCGAAATCCGGGACAAGACGGGAGGATCTGCTGCTTACTCAGGATGAACAGGAAGCCGTATATATTATGCGCAGGGCTCTGAACGGAATGAAATCGGATGAAGCCGTTGACACGATTCTGAACTTGTTTAACCGGACGAAACACAATTCCGAACTGGTACAGACTGTGAAAAAAATGAAGTTTATTTAAAAAGGGCTTGCAAAATGAAAACAGGTGTGATACAATAAATCCGCTGTTTAGAAGACGATTAGCCGCAGAGAAATCTGTGTGAAACGAATAAAGCAAGAAGAGGTGAAAATCATGAAAGAAGGAATCCATCCAGCATATCATCAGGCGACTGTAACATGCAACTGTGGGAACACATTTGTAACAGGATCTACAAAGGAAGATATCCATGTTGAAATCTGCTCCAAATGTCATCCGTTCTACACAGGACAGCAGAAAGCAACTCAGGCTCGCGGCCGTGTTGATAAGTTTAACAAGAAATACGGAATCGAAAGCAAATAAGATTCAGAAGTACAGGGCTGAGGTTTTGACATCTCAGCTCTTTTTCATTCCCTTCGGAAGCGGATGCCCTGACAGGGAGTGTGGCGGCAATGACAGAGTTTTATTATAGCGGAGAGGAAGTTTTCATGAAATCATCAAATATAGGGGGACAGGCAGTTTTAGAAGGTGTGATGATGAAACACAAGGACCGGTACGCCGTGGCGGTGAGAAAGCCGGACGGGACGATTGCGGTGGAACGGGATGAGTATCACAGCATCGTTGGATCATACCGGAAACTGCTTCAGATACCATTTATCCGTGGAATCTTTAATTTCATCGATTCCATGATTCTTGGAATGAAGACGCTGACCTGGTCAGCAGGGTTTGAAGAAGAGGAAGAAGAAATCCTGACAGAAAAAGAAGCATCGAAAAGGGAGAGACAGGACAGAATCATCAATGGGATTGTTATGGCGGTATCGTTTATCGTCGCGATTGGAGTGTTCATGGTTCTGCCGTATTTTTTATCGGATCTGTTCCAGAAGGTCATTCCATCCTATGTGATCCGGACGATTCTGGAAGGTGTCATCCGAATCGCTATTTTTGTCGGATATATCTGGCTGATTTCCCGGATGGAGGATATCCGGCGCCTGTATCAGTACCATGGCGCGGAGCACAAATGCATTAACTGCATTGAACACGGGATGCCCTTGACGGTAGAAAATGTGAGAATCAGCTCGAAGGAGCACAAGAGGTGCGGAACGAGTTTCCTGATGTTTGTCATGATCGTCGGGATTGTGCTTTTGTTTTTTGTCCAGACGGAGTCTCATCTGATGCGGATTGTGATCCGGATTGCCCTGCTTCCGGTGATTGCAGGTATTTCCTACGAGATCATCCGGCTGGCTGGCAACAGTGATAACCCGGTGGTCAATCTTTTAAGCAGGCCGGGACTGATGCTGCAGGGGCTGACGACAAAGGAGCCTGATGATCGTATGATTGAGGTGGCAATCGCCTCGGTGGAAGCAGTCTTTGACTGGAAAGCGTATCTGGCTGCAAATTTCCCATCCTGTGCCGGGCAGAAAGAGGGCGCCGTATGACGTTTCGTGAAGCACTGAACTGGGGAAAAGAACAGCTGAAAAAAGCAGGTATTGCCGAGTACGATCTGGATGCGTGGCTTTTGATGGAGTATGTTTCGGGCATATCCAGGGCCATGTACTATGTAAAGGATCGGAAAGAAATGACGGACGAATGCCGGATGCGGTATGAAGATGTCATCCGTCTTAGAATGAGCCGGATTCCGCTTCAGCATATTACGGGCGTGCAGGAATTCATGGGATATGAATTCCGTGTCAATGAACACGTCCTGATCCCGCGCCAGGATACGGAAATTCTGGTGGAAGAAGCGGACCGTGCCGCCAGGGAGGCAGGATACAGCCGAATTCTTGATTTGTGTACCGGCTCCGGGTGTATTTTGCTCAGCCTGTTGAAGATGGAAGAGCATAGAAGCGGGACCGGATCCGATCTGTCGGAACCGGCGCTGGAAACAGCAGAAGAAAACAGAAAGCTTCTCGGAATCTCCGGGGAGAGAGCTGTTTTTCAGAAAAGTGATCTGTTTGAAAACATAGAAGGAACCTATGACATGATTGTCTCCAATCCGCCTTATATCCGGACAGAGGAGATTCGCCAGCTGCAGGAGGAGGTCCGGCTGTTCGATCCGTACCAGGCACTGGACGGAAAGGAAGACGGCCTGTATTTTTACAGAAAGATCGTCAAAGAAGCCGGCAGACATTTACGGGATCAGGGAATGCTGCTGTTTGAAATTGGATGCGATCAGGCGGAAGCGGTCAGCCGGTTTCTGAGAGAAGCGGGATATGATCAGATCCGAGTAAAAAAGGATCTGGCAGGGCTTGACCGTGTAGTAGGCGGCGTGTACAATAAAGCAAGAGAAAATGAGGAGGAATTGACAAATGTTTGATAAATTGGACGATTTGCTGATTCGTTTTGAAGAGATTATGGGAGAGCTCCAGGAGCCGGATGTGGTAAACGATCAGACCCGGTTCCGCAGCCTGATGAAAGAACAAAATGATCTTGCTCCCATTGTAGAAGCATATAAAGAATATAAAAAGTGCAATGAGACGATTGACGAGAGTCTTGCCATGCTGGAGGAAGAAAACGATGAGGAAATGCGGGAGCTTTTAAAAGAAGAACTCTCAGAATCCAGAAAGCGTGTGGAGGAGCTGGAACATGAGCTGAAGATTCTTCTTCTTCCGAAGGATCCGAATGATGAGAAAAATGTTATTGTGGAAATCCGGGCCGGCGCAGGCGGAGACGAGGCGGCTTTGTTCGCAGCGGAAATCTACAGAATGTATATTCATTACGCAGAGCGGAGAAGATGGAAATGTGAAATGATTTCTCTCAACGAGAATGGAATCGGCGGATTCAAGGAAGTTGTCTTTATGATTTCCGGGCAGGGAGCATATTCCCGGTTGAAATACGAAAGCGGTGTCCACCGGGTACAGCGGGTTCCGGAGACAGAGAGCGGTGGAAGAATCCATACATCTACCATTACGGTCGCCATCATGCCGGAGGCGGAAGAGGTGGATGTCCACATTGATATGAATGATTGTAAATTCGACGTATTCCGGGCTTCCGGAAACGGAGGACAGTGTGTCAATACGACAGATTCCGCAGTACGTCTGACGCATATTCCGACAGGAATCGTCATTTCCTGTCAGGATGAGAAATCCCAGTTGAAAAACAAGGATAAGGCACTCAAGGTTCTGCGTGCAAGACTCTATGAGCTGGAGATGGCAAAACAGCATGATGCGGAAGCAGAGGCAAGAAGAAGCCAGGTGGGAACCGGGGACCGGTCGGAGAAGATCCGGACCTACAATTTCCCTCAGGGACGTGTGACAGACCACCGGATCAAGCTGACACTCCATAAGCTGGATGCCGTACTGGACGGGGACCTGGACGAAATCATTGACTCGCTGATTGCAGCCGACCAGGCTGCGAAACTTGCAAATATGCAGGAAAACTAGCAACAGGATGTCCTGTATCGGCGGTCGGCGGATACAGGGCTTTTGCATATGTAAAAAAGAAGGTATATGACAGTATGGATGAATGGAATTTTGAACGCGTACAGTTAAAAGATCAGAAACTGATAAAGGAATATTTCAAAAAATATCCGTCAAGAAGCTGTGACCGGACATTTTTTGGCGTGATGCTGTGGGGGAGGCATTATCATCTGGATTTTGCCGACACCGGGAAGGTGCTGCTCTTCCGGGAGAAGACCGAACATGGATATGGATTCGCATGGCCTGCAGGTCCGGATGAGGAGATTCGGAAACTGATACCGAAGTTGGAGCAGTACTGTGAAGAGACAGGAGGAGAGTTCTTTCTGTATGGGCTTTCCAGGGAAAAGTTCGCACTTCTTGACAGCTGGTATCCAGGAAGATACCAGATCGAATATGACAGAGATGTGGCGGATTATATTTATGAATCCGAGAAGCTGTGCACGCTTTCCGGGAAAAAGCTTCACGGCAAGCGAAACCACATTAACAAATTTAAAGCCACCTATGAGGACTGGTCTTATGAACCAATTACCGAAGAGAATGTGGAAGAATGTTTTCAGATGGCGCTGAAATGGCGGAATGAAAATGGATGTGAGGATGACGAAGAAAAAAACTGCGAGATGTGTGTGGCATTGAATTCACTCCGGCTGTTCCGGGAGATGCAGCTGACCGGGGGAATTCTGCGTGTAAACGGGGAAATTGCCGCCTTTACCGTCGGGGAACCGGTAAGTGAGGATACATTCGTTGTTCACATAGAGAAGGCGCTTTCAGAAGTGCCTGGGGCGTATACCATGATCAACCAGCAGTTTGTAGAGCATGAGTGTATGGGATACCGATATGTCAACAGAGAGGATGATGCCGGACAGGAGGGACTTAGAAAAGCCAAGCTGTCCTATAAGCCGGCAATGCTTCTTGAAAAAGGAGTGGTAACGAAAGTACAGGAGGTATCAGAATGATTGCAGAAAAGATGAAAGGAATGGTAGCCAACAGTTCCGCAATCCGGGCGATGTTTGAGGAAGGAAACCGGCTTGCACAGATTTATGGAGCAGAAAACGTATATGATTTCAGCCTTGGCAATCCGAACATCCCGGCTCCGGAGGCTTTGACAAAAGCAATGATGGATGTCTTAAAAGAAGAAGATCCGGTAGTTCTTCACGGTTACACCAACAGCAATGCGGGGTATGCCGATGTCAGAGAGGCGGTCGCACAGAATCTGAACGAGCGGTTTGGAACTTCTTTTGAAGGCAGAAATATTACAATGACAGTCGGCGCAGCCGGAGGACTGAATGTGATTTTAAAAACATTGATCAATCCGGGAGATGAAGTGATCGTGTTTGCACCGTATTTTGGCGAGTATCGAAGCTACGTCAACAACTATGACGGTGTTCTGGTGGAGATTTCCCCGGATACAGAGACTTTCCAGCCGAAGCTTCATGAGTTCGCGCAAAAGATCACTCCAAAGACAAAAGCTGTGATCGTCAATAATCCGAACAATCCAACCGGTGTCGTTTACTCAGAAGACACGGTCAAAAAAATGGCCTCCATTATGGAAGAAAAGCAGCAGGAATATGGCACGGACATTTATCTTATTTCCGATGAGCCGTACCGGGAACTGGTATATGGAGATGCGGAAGTTCCGTTTCTGACGAAGTACTACGCCAATACGATTGTGGGATATTCTTTCAGCAAATCCCTTTCTCTTCCGGGAGAGCGGATTGGTTATCTGGTTATTCCGGATGAAGTAAAAGACAGCGAGGACGTTATCTCGGCAGCCAATGTCGCTACCAGGATCCTTGGATTTGTCAATGCTCCGACACTCCAGCAGAAGGCGGTGGCACGGTGCCTGAATGAAAAGGCTGATATTGCATTTTATGACAGAAACCGGGAGACCCTGTATGAGGGCTTAAAGAAAGCAGGATTTTCCTGCATTAAGCCGGAAGGAGCATTTTATCTGTTTGTCAAGTCTCCGGTGGAGGATGAAAAGGAATTCTGCACCAGGGCGAAAAAGTACAATATCCTTATGGTTCCGGGCAGCTCTTTTGGATGTCCTGGATATGTCCGGCTTGCGTACTGTGTAGCGTATGAAACGATTGTCCGGGCACTTCCAAAATTTGAAGAACTGGCGGCTGAATACCGCGGACAGGAGTAGGCCTATGAGACTGGAAGATAATATCCGCCGGGTGACTCCGTATGTTCCGGGAGAACAGCCACAGAAGAAAGTGGTCAAATTAAATACCAATGAAAATCCGTATCCTCCGGCACCGGGGGTGGCAGAAGCACTGCGCACGATGGATGCCGACAGACTTCGTCTGTATCCGGACCCGGAAGTACGCATGCTGACAGAGAGCCTGGCGCGGTACTGTCAGGTGGACCCGGAAGAGGTCTTTGTAGGTGTGGGATCGGACGATGTGCTGTCCATGAGCTTCCTGACATTTTTTAATTCCGGGAAACCGGTTTTCTTCCCGGATATTACCTATTCTTTTTATAAGGTATGGGCTGATCTGTACCGGATCCCTTACGAATGCTGCCCTCTGGATGAAAAAATGCATCTTAGGAAAGAAGACTACAAGAGGGACAACGGTGGCATCATTTTCCCGAATCCGAATGCTCCAACCGGTCTTTACGAAGAACTGGATGTCATCGAGGAGATTTTAAAAAGTAATCCGAACGTTGTCGTGATTGTGGACGAGGCATATATTGATTTTGCCGGGAAACCGTCTGCGGTTTCTCTGATTCACCGGTATGACAATCTGCTGGTGACACAGACGTTTTCCAAATCCAGATCCATGGCGGGAATGCGCATCGGATTTGCTGTAGGAAACAGGCGCCTCATCGGCTGGCTGAAAGATGCCAAGTATTCTTTTAATTCCTATACGATGTCCTGGCCTGCAATCGTATGCGGGACAGAAGCGGTAGAAGATAGAGCTTATTTTCAGAAGACGACAGAGAAGATCATTGCCGTGAGAGAATGGAGCAAGAAGAAACTTGCGGAACTGGGATTTGAATTTCCGGACTCCAGCGCAAATTTTATTTTTGCAAAGCATCCGGAGTATGATGGCGGCATGCTTTTTTCTGCCCTGAAAGAGAGACAGATTTATGTCCGTCACTGGGAACAGCCGGAGATCAGACAGTATTTGAGAATTACAGTGGGAACAAAAGAAGAGATGCAGAAGCTTTTTGACGCACTGGATGAAATTATGAACAAGTAAGAGAAAGCAGAAAAGGAGGAATGGATCATTCCTCCTTTTACACTTCACGGGAGATTCCGGCCGCCTTATTTTTGATCTCTTAGTGCAAGAAGTTTTGCATATTCCAGCAGATCCTTCTTGGACTGTACGGACAGGGATGAATAGACGGTTCTGAGCTGGTACTGAAGCATCCGTTCATTGACAGACGGTCCGGATCCGGACAGTTCGATGGGAGGGGATTCTATGCCGGAAATGAGATAATCGGTACTGACATGAAAAAACTGCGCAATCATATACAGTTTGTCATAATCGGGCTGTCGGTTTTTCGTCTCATATCCTGCAATCGTAGAACGGGAAACCTGAAGATATTGTGCTAGTTGATCCTGAGTTACCTCTGCGTTTTTACGCAGTAATTTTAGTCTTTCTGAAAACCCCATATCTTGCCTCCTGTCTTTAGTGTGGCTACATTTTAGCAATAGATACAGTGGGAAAACAGAAAGTGTGCCGTAATGAAACGGAATAAGATATAAATGTGCCGATAAGCAACAAAACCGGGAGGGGAGAATCCCGTGTTGACAGGTATGAATAAAAATTTTATAATTTACTTAAAATAAATGAAGAAAAAATGGAGGTTATCCAGATGTTAATTGCCAAAAATGATGAAAAAGAGAGGAGCTTTTTGTTTCGGATTGTGATCTGGACGGCGTCTGTTCTCATCATTGTGGTTGCGGCGTATTTCCTGATCCGCTCCTTTGTAAAGAATCCGATCGAAGGGACATGGGAGTATCAGGATGACAATATTACAATGACTATTCAAAGCGACGACAAAGTGGAGCTTCAGTTTGATCATCTGCAGGAGGTGTCCGGACTGGAAGTGACGCTGGACTGTCAGGTGGATAAATCAGAGAAGACACTGGTGATCCAGGCACCAGAACAGAGCAGGATTGACCAGATCCTGAAACAGTGTGACGGAAAGCTGTCGGAGAGTGCTCTTGATACGGCGCTTTCACAGTTTACGACCTCGTTTGATTACAGCATGGAGCGGCAGACATTGACGCTTACAGACCGTGAATACGGCGAACAGATGATATTTGATAAGAAATAAAACATTCCCCTCTATACAGGAAACGGATACAGCATGTGACTTGGGTAGAGGGGATTTTGTGCATATGGAGGAGGAAAGAGCATGCTGCGCAGACAGACAAAAGTAGTACAGATCGGAAATGTAAAGATTGGCGGCAGTTATCCGGTTGCCATTCAGTCTATGACAAACACAAAAACAGAAGATGTAGATGCAACGGTCCGTCAGATCCTTGCCCTGGAACGGGCAGGATGTGAGATCATCCGGTGTGCGGTCCCGACCATGGAGGCGGCAGAAGCCCTGAGAGAGATCAAGAGCCGGATTCATATCCCGCTTGTGGCGGACATTCATTTTGATTACCGCCTTGCCATTGCGGCAATAGAAAACGGAGCGGATAAAATCCGTATCAATCCGGGAAACATCGGCAGTGAGGACCGTGTAAGAAAAGTAGTGGAAAAGGCCAAAGAACGTCAGATTCCGATTCGCGTGGGAGTCAACAGCGTATCACTGGAAAAAGAACTGGTGGAAAAATACGGAGGCGTGACAGCGGAAGGTCTGGTAGAAAGTGCAGTGGACAAAGTACATATGATCGAACAGATGGGATACAACAATCTGGTTGTCAGTATCAAGGCTTCTGATGTCATGATGTGCGTAAAAGCGCATGAGCTTCTGGCTCCTCAGTGCGCCTACCCGCTTCATGTGGGCATTACAGAGGCAGGGACGATTCTGTCCGGCAATATTAAATCATCCATTGGGCTTGGCATTATTTTGTATCAGGGGATCGGCAATACAATTCGCGTCTCTTTGACCGGAGATCCGCTTGAGGAGATCAAATCCGCAAAACTGATCCTCAGAACGCTGGGACTTAGAAAGGGCGGAATCGAAGTAGTGTCCTGTCCAACCTGCGGAAGAACTAAAATCGATCTGATTCACCTTGCAAATCAGGTGGAAGATATGGTTCAGGATATTCCGCTTGATGATGTAAAAGTAGCGGTGATGGGCTGTGTGGTCAACGGTCCGGGCGAGGCAAAGGAAGCCGATATCGGAATCGCCGGCGGAGTTGGCGAGGGACTCCTGATCAAAAAAGGACAGATTGTAAAGAAACTCAAAGAAGAAGAGCTGCTTCCTGCCCTTCGGGAAGAGCTGTTACACTGGAATCAGAATTGAGGCATAAGAAAAGATGGGAAAAGACTTTTTTGAAGTGTTTCCGACTCTGAAGCTTTCAGAGGAAATGAAATTCCTGCTGAAAGATGTCAGAGTTACAAAGGTATCAACAAATTCAACAAGAGATTTCATACGGGTGTATCTGTTTTCCACGCATCTTCTGCAGAAGAAAAAGATTTACGAGCTGGAATACGCGATCAAACACCAGTTGTTTGACCGGACAATGATTCAGGTGGAAATTCTGGAGAATTATCAGCTGTCAGAGCAGTATACACCGGAAAATCTGATGCATGAATATTATGACAGTATTCTTCTGGAATTAGAGCAGAGAAGCGCTGTGGAAAAAAGCATGTTCGAACATGCGGACTATGAGTTTGAAGACGGGGTCATGAATCTGAAGCTGCAAAATTCGATTGTGGCGGAAGGAAAAAAAGAGTCCATCGTAGGATTGATTTCCGAAGTGTTCAATGAGCGGTTCCATGTGCCGGTTTCTATTCAGGTGGCTTATCAGAAGCCAAAGAAGAAGAGCGCATTAGAATTCAATGAACTTCAGCTGCAGGCAGAAGTGGACGAGATCATCGAGAGGAATGAGGCACTCCGCCAGGAAAAACGGAAGAAGGCCGAGGAGACCAAAGCAGAAGGCCAGGAGCCGAAGGAAGAAAAGAAAAAGCCGGTTTCCAGACAGGCTTCTGAAAAACGATTTGGAAAAGAGACGAAAAAACCGTTTGTCAGAAGAGATTTCCGGAAGTCAGATGATCCGAATATGATCTACGGCCGTGATTTTGATGATGCGCCGATTGAACTCGCCCAGGTAGTCGGAGAGATGGGGGAAATCACGATCCGGGGAAAGGTGATCAGTTTTGATACACGGGAAATCCGGAATGAAAAGACGATCCTGATGTTTGCGGTCACAGACTTTACGGATACCATTATGGTCAAGATGTTTGCAAGAAATGATCAGCTTCCGGACCTGCTGGGGGATATCAAAAAGGGAGCTTTCCTGAAGGTCAAGGGGATTACGGTCATTGACAAGTTTGACGGGGAGCTGACCATCGGATCGGTAAGCGGCATCCGGAAAATCAACGATTTTACAGTTCAAAGAAAGGACTTGTATCCGGAAAAGCGGGTGGAGCTTCACTGTCATACAAAAATGAGCGATATGGACGGCGTATCGGAGGTCAAGGATATCGTCAAGCGTGCCCACGACTGGGGGCATAAGGCCATTGCCATTACGGACCATGGTGTTGTCCAGGCATTTCCAGATGCCAATCATTTTATCGAATCACTGGACAAGGAGGATCCGTTTAAGATCATCTACGGTGTGGAAGCCTATCTGGTGGATGATCTGACGGAGATTGCACAGGGGGCAAAGGACCAGACGCTTCAGGATACCTATGTCGTATTTGACCTGGAGACTACGGGATTTAGTCCGATTCAGGACAAGATTATCGAGATCGGAGCGGTCAAGGTAGAGCAGGGTGTGATTACAGACCGGTTCAGTACTTTTGTCAATCCGAAGATTCCGATACCATTCCGGATTACCCAGCTGACCAGCATTACGGATGATATGGTGGTAGATGCCAGACCAATCGAGGAAGTTCTTCCGGATTTCCTGGAGTTTGTCGGCGATGCAGTACTGGTTGCTCACAATGCTGGATTTGACGTCAGCTTTATAGAACAGAACTGCAGATATCAGGAAATAGAAAAAGAATTTGTGTCGGTGGATACTGTTGCCCTTGCCAGGGTGCTGCTTCCGACGCTTTCCAAATATAAGTTGAATGTGGTAGCAAAAGCGTTGAATATTTCACTGGAAAATCATCACCGGGCGGTGGACGATGCCCAGGCGACTGCGGAGATTTTCGTGCGGTTTGTAGAAATGCTCAAAGACCGGGAGATCTATACACTCAAGGAGCTCAATCAGTTTGGCTCCATGAATCCGGACGCCATCCGGAAGCTACCGTCCCACCATGCGGTGATCCTGGCGAAGAATGAGACCGGAAGGGTCAATCTGTACCGGTTGATTTCCATGTCCCATCTTCAGTATTTTTCCAGAATGCCCAGGATCCCGAAAAGCGAGTTCCTGCGGCACAGGGACGGATTGATTATAGGAAGCGCCTGTGAGGCAGGCGAGCTGTTTCAGGCGGTTCTGAATGGAAAATCGGAAGAGCAGATCGCAAAGCTGGTGGAATTCTATGATTACCTGGAAATCCAGCCGATCGGCAACAACAGGTTCATGATCGCAAGCGACAGAGTGTCCAATGTAAAGAATGAGGAAGATCTGCGGGATCTGAACCGGAAGATCGTAAGACTGGGAGAGAAATTCTGCAAACCTGTCGTTGCCACCTGCGATGTTCATTTTCTGGATCCGGAAGACGAGGTTTACCGGAGAATTATTATGGCCGGGAAAGGATTCTCGGATGCGGATGAGCAGGCTCCTTTGTATCTTCACACGACCGAGGAGATGATGGAAGAGTTTTCTTATCTTGGAGCAGCCAAGGCCCATGAGGTTGTTATCGAAAATCCAAACAAGATCGCGGATATGATTGAAAAAATCGCTCCGGTAAGGCCGGATAAATGTCCGCCGGTCATTGAAAATTCTGATCAGACTCTCCGGGATATCTGTTATAAAAAGGCCCATGAAATGTATGGAGATCCTCTTCCGGAAGTTGTAACAGAGCGGCTTGAGAGAGAACTGCACTCCATTATTTCCAATGGATTTGCCGTCATGTACATTATCGCCCAGAAGCTGGTGTGGAAATCCAACGAGGACGGATATCTGGTAGGCTCCCGTGGTTCGGTCGGATCCTCCTTTGTCGCCACTATGGCAGGAATTACGGAGGTCAATCCATTGAGTCCGCATTATTACTGCCCGAACTGTCACTATAGTGATTTCGATTCGGAGGAAGTACGCGCCTTTGCAGGAGGCTGCGGATGGGATATGAAAGATAAGGACTGTCCGGTATGCGGACATCCTCTTGTAAAGGACGGGTTTGACATTCCGTTTGAGACCTTCCTCGGATTTAAAGGAAACAAAGAGCCGGATATCGACTTGAACTTCTCCGGGGACTATCAGAGCAATGCGCACAAGTACACCGAAGTTATTTTCGGGAAGGGACAGACCTTCCGGGCGGGTACCATCGGTACGCTGGCAGACAAGACAGCATTCGGATTTGTAAAAAATTATTACGAGGAGCGCGGCAGCAGAAAGAGAAACTGCGAGATCGACCGGATCGTACAGGGCTGTACGGGAATCCGGAGAAGTACGGGACAGCATCCGGGAGGAATTATCGTTCTTCCTCACGGTGAGGACATCAACTCCTTTACCCCGGTACAGCATCCGGCCAATGATATGAACACGGACATTATTACAACGCATTTTGATTACCATTCCATTGATCACAACCTTCTGAAGCTTGATATTCTGGGACACGATGATCCTACAATGATTAAGACACTGGAGGAGCTGATCAATTCAGATGCCATGGATAATGAATATGACGGCGTCAATAATGTGTTTGATGCCAGAAACATTCCTCTGGATGATCCACAGGTTATGTCCTTGTTTGCAAATACAAAGGCCCTTGGCATCACACCGGACGATATTGACGGCTGCCCGGTAGGGTGCCTTGGAATACCGGAGTTTGGAACGGATTTTGTTATTCAGATGGTAGTAGATACAAAACCGAAAACGCTTTCTGACCTGATCCGGATTTCCGGACTTTCACATGGAACTGATGTCTGGCTGAACAATGCACAGACCTTGATCCAGGAGGGAAAGGCAACAATTTCCACAGCGATCTGTACCCGTGACGATATTATGACGTATCTGATCAACAAAGGAATGGACAGTGAGCTTTCTTTTACCATCATGGAAAAGGTGCGGAAGGGAAAGGGACTGACGCCTGAATTTGAAGAAGCCATGAAAGAGGCAGGAGTGCCGGACTGGTATATCTGGTCCTGCAAAAAGATCAAATACATGTTCCCGAAAGCCCATGCGGCCGCCTATGTCATGATGGCATACCGGATCGCTTACTGCAAGGTGAATTATCCGCTTGCTTATTATGCGGCTTATTTTGGAATTCGTGCAGATGCATTTTCCTACGAAATCATGTGCCAGGGGAAGGAAACACTGGAATACTATATGCAGGATTACAAAAGCCGGCAGGATCACCTGAGCAAGAAAGAACAGGATACAATGAAGGATATGAAGATCGTGCAGGAAATGTATGCCCGCGGGCTGGAATTTACGCCCCTTGATATCTATGAGGCCAAGGCGACCAAGTTCCGGATTGTGGACGGGAAACTGATGCCGCCGTTCTCCAGCATCGATGGGATGGGAGATAAAGCGGCGGAGGCAGTTGAGCAGGCATCCAGGGATGGGAAATATCTTTCCAAGGATGATTTCCGCCAGAGAACAAAAGCCAGCAAGACGGTGATTGATAAAATGGCGGAGCTGGGACTGCTTGCGGATCTTCCAGAGTCCAATCAGTTGTCCTTGTTTGATTTTACGGATTAATGCTTTAAAGAAATAAAGGAATATGATATACTAAAGAGGACAAGCCAAAGAGGCAGGTCCTCTTTTTTTCTGTACCGTAAAGAAGAAAACAGCGGTACGGAAGGCGCGGGAGAAACGGGGAAGCATAGGGGCTTCCAAAACTAATCAGACCAGGAGGAAGAAAAGATGATATGGGCAAAGGAGGAGACGCTGCCAAGAGAGGAGCTGGAAGCTCTCCAGCTTCAGAAATTGAAACGGACGATTTCCTACATCTACGGGCGTGTGGCTCCTTATCGGGCAAAAATGGAGAAGGCAGGAGTCTCCCCGGAGGATATCCGATCACTGGATGATCTTCGGAGACTGCCGTTTACAAGCAAAAAAGATTTCAGGGAGAACTATCCGATGGGATTGTTTGCAGTGGATAAAAAGGAGCTGATTCGGTTTCACGCAAGCTCCGGAACGACCGGAAAACCCACTGTCGTCGGATATACGAAGCACGACCTGGACATGTGGCTCAATAACGTGGCACGAGTAGCGTGTATGGGTGGAGCCTGTGCGGATGACATCGTGCAGCTTTCTTTTGGATACGGAACATTTACAGGGGCACTTGGACTTCACGGCGGACTGGAGAAGATCGGGGCAGCCGTCATTCCGATGTCATCAGGAAACACGAGAAAGCAGATCATGTTTTTAAAAGACATGGGTGTTACACTCTTGGTAGCCACCCCTTCTTATGCACTGCATCTTGGTGAGGAAGTTCGCAAGGCGGGACTGGATCCTGAAAAGGATCTGTGCCTTCGTACCGGGCTGTTCGGCGGAGAGGGAATGACAGAACCAATGAGAGAGGAAATGCGGCATGTGTGGGGAGAGCAGTTCTTCTGTACACAGAATTACGGCATGAGCGAGCTGTGTGGCCCTGGCGTCGCAGGAGAGTGCAGAGAACTGTGCGGTATGCATGTGAATGAAGACTGGTTTATACCGGAGATCATCGACCCGGAGACCGAAGAAGTCCTGCCGCCGGGAGAGCGGGGAGAGCTGGTAGTAACCTGCCTGGGCAAAGAGGCGCTTCCGGTTGTCCGTTACCGCACAGGAGATATGACCAGACTGTTTTATGAGCCTTGCAAATGCGGAAGGACGACTGTGAGAATGGAAAATCTTTCCGGAAGGGCAGATGATATGCTTGTGATCCGGGGCGTCAATGTGTTCCCGACACAGATCGAAGAAGTGCTTCTTAAAATCGAAGAGATCGGTCCGCATTACGAGATCCTGGTGGAGAGAAAGAACCGGCTGGATGTGATGACCATTACGGTAGAACTGATTGACGACCGACTGCTTGACAGTTACGCAAAGCTCAGCGAACTGGAAAAGAAAATCAAAGCCGGATTGAAATCCCAGCTTGGCCTTGCAACAGAAATACGGCTGGTTGCCCCTTATTCTCTTCAGAGATTTGAAGGAAAGGCTAAGAGAATCAAGGATTTACGAAAGGATGGATTATAGAATGTCAGAATCAAAGAAAGTCATTATGCTTGGGAACGAAGCGATCGCAAGAGGGGCGTATGAAGCCGGGGTCAAGGTGTCCTCGGCTTACCCTGGAACACCGAGTACGGAAATCAGTGAAAACCTCGTAAAATACCGGGAGGACCTTTATGCAGAGTGGGCGCCGAATGAAAAGGTGGCTGCGGAGACGGCTATTGGAGCCAGCATTTCCGGAGTACGGGCTATGGCCTGCATGAAGCATGTAGGACTGAATGTGGCTTCTGACCCGCTCTATACGGTTTCCTACATGGGCGTCAACGGCGGCCTTCTGTTTATGGTAGCGGATGATCCAGGCCTTTACAGTTCCCAGAATGAGCAGGATACACGGATGATTGCGCGGGCGGCAGGAGTGCCGGTCCTGGAGCCCTCAGACAGTGCGGAGGCAAAAGAATTTGTCAAGGCCGGATTTGAGATCAGCGAACAGTTTGACCGCCCGGTCATCTTTCGGATTACTACCAGACTGGCACATTCTCAGGGCCTTGTGGAACTTCAGGAAAGAGAAGACGTACCGGATAAGCCTTATGAAAAAAATATCCGGAAAAATGTGATGATGCCGGGAAATGCAAAATACCGTCATGTAGAGATTGAGAAGAGAAATCTGGAACTGAAAGCAGCGGCGGATACGATGACGATCAACAGAATCGAGATGAACGATACAAGGATCGGAGTCATAACAAGCGGCATTCCGTACCAGTATGTAAAGGAGGCACTTCCGCAGGCATCGGTACTGAAGCTTGGCATGGTGAATCCGCTGCCGGAGAAACTGATCCGGGAATTCGCTTCCAAAGTAGAGACCTTATATGTGGTAGAAGAACTGGATCCGGTGATTGAAGAGCAGGTAAAATCCTGGGGCATTCCGGTGATCGGGAAGGAAATCTTTACCATCCAGGGAGAGTACAGCGCCAATATGATCCGCAAAGCCATTCTCGGCGAGGAAGTCCGGATGGACCCGCCGGCAGACGTCCCTCAGCGTCCGCCGATCCTCTGTCCTGGATGTCCCCACAGAAGCGTGTTCTATGTACTGAACAAATTGAAGATGCACGCAGCCGGAGATATCGGATGCTATACGCTGGGAGCGGTAGCGCCGCTTAGTGTTGTGGATACAACGATCTGCATGGGGGCAAGTATTTCCAGCCTCCACGGCATGGAAAAGGCAAAGGGAAAAGAATACATTAAAAACTGGGTAGCAGTCATCGGAGATTCTACCTTTTTACATACCGGTGTCAATTCCCTGATGAACATGGTGTACAATCAGGCAACGGGAACAGTGTTGATTCTGGATAATTCTACTACAGGAATGACCGGACACCAGGATCATGCGGCAACGGGAAAAACTCTGCAGGGGGATCCGACCTACGCAATCAATATACCGAATCTGTGCCGTGCCATTGGTGTGCCGAATGTACAGGAAATCAATGCTTTTGATATTGAGGCGCTGGAAAAAGCGATCAAGGAAGAAGCAGCAAAAGACGAGGTTTCCGTAATTATCACCAAGACACCTTGCGTGCTGCTGGATAAAAGGCCAAAACCGCTCTACGCCGCAGATCCGGAAAAATGTAAAAAATGCGGCATGTGCATGAAACCGGGCTGCCCGGCCATGACGAGAAACGAAGACGGCACGATCCGGATTGACGATACCATGTGTACAGGATGTGGACTCTGTGAATCCCTCTGTAAGTTCGGAGCGATTGAACTGGTAAAGGCAGGTGAAAGATAATGGGAGTGAAAAATATTATGATCGTCGGCGTGGGAGGCCAGGGAACGCTTCTGACCAGCAGGATTCTGGGCGGACTTGCGCTGGATGCAGGATATGATGTCAAACTTTCCGAGGTACATGGGATGGCCCAGCGGGGCGGGAGTGTAGTTACCTTTGTACGGTACGGCGACAAGGTGGCCGAACCAATTGTAGAAGAAGGATGCGCAGATGTGATCATCGCATTTGAACGGCTGGAAGCACTGCGCTATGCACATTTTCTGAAAGAAGACGGGGCGCTGATTTTAAATGACTGGCGGATTGATCCGATGCCGGTCGTCATCGGCACCGCAGCATACCCGGAACACATTATTGAGACGTTACAGGAAAAACATAAAGTCTACACGGTGAATGCGACAGAAGAAGCTAAAAAGCTTGGAAATCCAAAAGTATTCAACATGATCGTTCTTGGAATTGCCTCCCGGCATATGGATTTTACAAAAGACCAGTGGTACCGGGTGATTGAAAAGACGGTACCTCCAAAGACGATCGAGATCAACAAAAAGGCCTTTGAAACGGGAGCGGCACGATAGGAGGAAAAGATGAAACAGGTATCGGTATTTGTGGAAAACAGGCCCGGAAGCCTGATGGAGGTTACATCTAAGCTGATGGAAGCGGAGATCAACATCCGGGCGGTGGCGTCCTTTGACACTCCGGAGTTTGGAATTCTCCGGATGGTGGTGGACCGTCCGGAAAAGGCGAAGGAAGCATTGACACAACTGGGGTTTGTCGTCCGGATTTACGATGTAGTCGGAGTCGAATTGAAGGATGAAAAAGGAAATCTGAACAGAATGCTGTCTATTCTGGCGGAAAACAGCATCAATCTGAATTACATTTATTCTTTTGTAATCCGTGATAACAATGCTCCGGTTATGGTTTTTTCGACAGATGATATGGAACGTGCGGAACAGATTCTTTCCAAGGCGGGAGTGAAGCTTGTCTCAGACGAGGAGTTGTAGGAGGAAAAAGGAATGATAACAGATAGAACGTGGAACGAACAGATCCGTGATCCCCATGCAGAATGCATGAGTGAAGATGAGCGGAAGGTGCTTCAGGGGGAAAAGCTGAAAAAACTGGTGAAAAGAGTGTACGGAGTGGTTCCTTTTTACACAGAGAAGATGAAAGAACTCGGTGTAGAGCCTGGGGATATCAAGGGGATTGAGGATATCACAAAGCTTCCGTTTACGACAAAGGAAGATCTGAGAGATCATTATCCTTTTGGATTACAGGCAGTGCCCAATGAAAAGGTGGTCAGAGTACAGGGGACATCCGGGACCACGGGAAAGCTGACGGTCATGGCCTATACACAAAAAGATGTGGATATCTGGGGCGAATGTGTGGCACGCTGCCTTACAATGGCCGGATTAACAGCGGAGGACCGGATCCATGTCTGCTATGGATACGGGCTGTTTACAGGCGGAATGGGACTGGATTTCGGAGCCCAGAAACTGGGAGCCATGGCCATTCCGATGTCGGCCGGAAATACCAAACGCCAGCTGATGTGCATGGAAGACCTTGGCGCTACTGCCTTTGCATGTACTCCATCCTACGCACTTCACCTGGCTGAAGCCATGCAGGAAGCCGGAGTAGTGGAAAGATTGAAAATGAATAGTAGAGGGTATCCATTCTCTTAATCGCATGACAAACA
>ERZ1643246.2148-NODE-2148-length-19544-cov-5.342501_pt1 | contig 19544 bp, 15 predicted proteins | sample MGYA00579265_ERZ1643246 | MGnify/ENA primary metagenome ERZ1643246 (study PRJEB29033, sample SAMEA4952261) | chicken gut metagenome | biome: Broiler Chicken; feature: Gastrointestinal Tract; material: Caecum | place: Ireland | collected 2018 | study: Broiler...
AATATAAACATATCCGGCTTGTATAAAGTTACTGCTCGCAATTATGCCGGGGGATTTGCGGGAAGCGCCGGAACGGGAAGTCTTGTCGACGCCGGAGGGCTGGACATCCTCGGACTGGGAGCAATCAAGATAGACGACCTTCTCTCAGTGGGCGAGGCGGTCGTACTGAAGGTAAATGGCAGCAGCGTATCCGGTCTGACGGACGTCGGCTGTACAGTCGAGACGACAGGAACAAACGAAGCGAATGCCATGGATAAATTCCTTGCAGGAGGGTTTGTCGGTGAGTGCAGCAGCGCGGAGATCACAGATTCCAGCGTAAAAGAACTGCGGACGGTGCAGTCGGATGGAAAGGACGGATATGCAGGAGGTTTTGCCGCATCTTCATTTACCGGGGGGCTTGCGGAGGTCACTGCCAAACCGGAGGGAGGCGGTCTGCTGGAAGGACTTATAGATCTGGACGACCTGCTTGGCGCTGCAGGATATCTGATACCGAAGTATACGAACTGCACCGTGGACTACACGGATGATCCGGATGATGAAGTGCAGGTCAAAGCGGCGGTTTCAGGAGGCTTTATCGCCGAGATGACAGGCGGCGTGATAGACAATTCAGGACTTGAGCCGGGAACGGCTTCAGTGACAGACATTCAGAATATAGAAGGAACATACTTCGCCGGTGGATTTGCCGGGTATGTCGTATCAGGCGGACTGGCGGAGTCAGGCGGTCTCTCCCTGCTGAGAGGATTGATTAGTACAGGCGGATTGAGCGATCTGCTCAGTGTACTCGAAGTCTATATCCCGGAGATACATACGGCTTCGGTGAGTGCGGGGGATCTGGGATTAGTAGTAAAAGCGGACAGTACGGCCGGAGATGATACGACGATGCCCGCCGATTCAGGAAGCGCGGGAGGTTACCTGGGATATGGAAGCGGAGTGCAGATCACGGATTCCGGACTGAGCGGGCTTCGCTCTACCGGTGTGGAAGCGCCCGAACCGCTGGATGCAGAGGATGGAAGCAGCTATTTTGGCGAAGGATCTGCATATGCGGTCACAGCTCCCCAATTTGCCGGCGGCTATGTGGGAAAACTTGACATCGGAAACGCGGCGGCTGTAGGAGGCGGACTTACGCTGCTTGGCACGACAGTCCAGGCGTCAGATCTGCTGGAGACTCTGGCCATTACCGCATCGAAGATAGACGGATGCGACGTGACCGGAAATGTAGGCGGATTTTCCGTTCTGGCAAGCGGAACGAAAGGAAGCGAGACGGTCGGCATGGCAGGAGGCTACGTGGGGCAGATGTGCGGAGCACAGATCGAGCAGAGCGACGTGCATAATTTCGCGTATATCATCGGCCAGAAGTCGGCCGGCGGATATGTAGGAACGCTGGAGCCGGGAAATGTGGCCTCGATCGCCGGGGAGACGGACGTCCTGCACGGCCTGGTCACGATTAATAACAATTTCCTTTCTCTTGTACAGTCGTTCGTGCCGTTTATCCGCAACAGCAGTACCGACACTGTGCCGTGCGGCGGCGCGGTGAGAGCGGAAGACGGAAGCGCGGGCGGCTACGCCGGGCACAGCCTTGGCGGGCAGATCGAGGGAAGCGATGAGAAAGCCGCGGCCTACAGGATACGTTCGGTGTACGGGCTGGACTATGCGGGCGGATTTACCGGACTGATGGAGACGGCAAGCGTTGCGGATACGGATTCGCTCAAGCTGCTTGGAGACATCATTAAGATAGAGAATCCGCTGACGGCGGCCCAGGGAGTGTATCCGGTAGAAAAAAACACGGCGGTTTACGGGCCGCTCTCCCACGTCGGCCTGGACGACTGGAACGACTGGGTCACACATGTGGGAAGCAACGGGCCTTTTGGAAATACATTTACGGAAAACGATACGTTCCAAAGCCAGGACGAACTCGACAAATTCCTTGAAAAATACGTCTATGGCTATCATGTGACATCTCCGGGCCGCGCGACAGACGGCGGCGCGAGAGAAAACGGGAGCGCGGGCGGCTATGTCGGGAAGATGCTCGGCGGGCAGATCACCAGCGGAAACGCATATGATCTTCAGCGGGTGAACGCATGGAGAGCGGCGGGCGGCTACGCGGGAGAGATGATACCAGGGAGCCTTCTTTCCACCGGTTCTGTCAGTCTGGCCGGGCTGGACGTCCTGACGGGAAGTCTTCCGGTATTGCAGACTTTTGTGCCTGTGATCAAAAGCTCCGACATAAAAGGCTACGGCTCCGGTTATACGGTGAGCGCTGCGGGAACATCCGGGGGCGACACTGTGTACGAGGTGGGATATGCGGGCGGATATGTCGGTAGGATGACAGGCGGCCAGATATGGGGAGCAAAAGACGATCAGGGCTTAAGCGCTGACAGATGCTCCGCCATCGGCCTTAGAAAAGTAAACGGCACGGCGGCAGTCGGCGGGTTCGCCGGGCTGACGGAGCCGGGAACGACGCTGACCGCAGATACGGCGTCGGAGAATGGGCTGCTGAACCAGATATTGGGCAAGATCCTGAACTCATCGGAGCTGCTGGAAGTGCTGCCGGGCATGGTTGCCACCATAAAATACGCGGATGTCAGCGCGTGGGATGACTACGGATATGTAGTAAACGGATCTTATTCCGATGGAAGCGATACGACAAAATATGCCGATTCGGCAGGCGGATTCGCCGGCAGATCGACAGGAACGGTATTCGGCGAACAGACGCTGGACGCGGACGGAAAACTGGTCATAAACGAAGAGGCGGGCCTGAACGCCGAGGGCGTAAGGTCAGTCATCGGAGGGAAAAACGCAGGCGGCTTCATTGGAAAATCCTCTGTCGCGGGCGTGGCGGAAGTGGCGGACGCGGAGGATGGCAGCAGCTCCTCGCTGCTGGGCCAGGTGCTAAACCTTGATGGGATAGAAGTGCTGGATATTTTCCGGACTTATATCTACGCGTCGCATGTGACCGGATCGGTTGATTCCGGACTGGAAGTTACGGCAAACGAGGGAGCAAAGATCGCGGATACCAACGACAAGCTTGTCTATGAAGGAAATGCGGGCGGCTTTGCGGGAAGCCTTTTAAGCGGCGATACACACGCATGTACGGTGAGCGGCCTGCGAGCGGTGAGAGGACAAAACTTCACCGGAGGCTTCACCGGATATATGGGAAAAACCGGTCTGGTGGACGCGGACGGCGTGGACGTGCTGGACAAGCTGCTGGGCCTGGGCGTCGGCGTCGCCGATGTGATCGGATGTCAGGCAGAAGACTGTACGGTGACAGGGATTGAACCATCCCTGAAAGGAAACGCGGGAACAGGAACGATAAAGGACAGCACAAGCGGCGGATTCACCGTAACGAGCCTCAATACGTCTGAGGAAAAGGCACAGATCGCGGGCGGATTCGTCGGATATGCCGACCTGGGGCGTATGACGAACGACAAAGTATACAACCTGAAACAAGTGTCGAGCGGCGAGACGGCCGGTGGATTTGTCGGAAAGACAAGCCACGCATATCTGGCGGAGATCACAGTAAACGGAGCGCTGCTGGAGCTTTTGACAAAAGTCCTGAATGTGATATTGGGAGATCTGCTCCGTATAGACGATCTGGAAGCGGGAGACCTGATCCATATCAATCTGGGCATCATAGAACTGAACGCGCTCTACGACGGAGATCTGGTGTCGCTGACACTTCTGGGGCTTCCGATCACAGTCGCGCTGGTGGATGGAAAAGACGCTTTGAAAGTTACGATCGGCGATTCAGAGATCGAACTTGGATATAACAAAGAGACCGGAGAGATCAATAACACAGAGCTTGATGGCCTGAAGGTTAATCTGATCAAGGCAAACCGGTCCAAAGCCGACAGATGCCTTGTATCCGGGATCGCAGCCGGGTACGACGTCTATGGCGGCGGAGCGGGAAATGAAGCCAACGGTTCGGGCGAGAATGGTTACGCCGGAGGATTTGCCGGTTATAACGATTCGGGCCTGCTGGAGAATAACACGATGCTCTATGCGGATGTGATCCGGGGTGCAAAGGACAAGACAGGGCCGTTCAGCGGACAGAGCTCGAACGAATCCGTATATGAGCCGGCAGACGGTGTGGACGAAGTCGAGCAGACAGGAAACACATACCGCATCTACCGGGAAGCGGACGCATCTTACACACAGATCAAATCCGGCGCTGATGTAAAAAATAGCGGTTACGCAAATGAAAGTACAGACGCGCATAACTGGAACGTCTATACGGTCAGCCATATGACCGACGACGGCGTGAAATACTTTACCGAACTAAAAGACGCCGTGCTGCACAGCACAGAGGCGGGAAAAACAGACCAGCTCCTTAACGCCTACATGGAAGACGGCGCGAAGGCAGTGCTGATGCTGGACACACCGACAGAGACGACCGGACCGTCCGATACGCCGGAGCCGCCGGAACAGCAGGATCCGTGCGAGGACACGATCAGGCTCACCGTCGAAAAAGTCTGGAAAGACGGAGAGGCGCAAGACAGGCCACAGTCCGTCACGCTGACAGTATGGCAGGAAAAAGTCGGAATAGAAGGATCGAAACAACAGTATGGAGATCCGATCACGCTGACGGCGGAGGACGCTCTGAAAGACAACGACAATATCTGGCGGAAGATCCTCTCAGACCTTCCGGTATATGAAAACGGCAAGAATGGGGAGAAGATTTACTACAAATACACGGTGACAGAGACGGTTCCGGAAGGGTATAAAGCGGAGATCATATACTCCGACGATGGGTACACCGTTACGATCACCAACTCGCTGCCCTGGCACGGCATCCTTCCGGACGCCGGAGGCATGGGAACCAGGATGCTGTATCTGGCGGGGGCCATACTTGCGGTCATGGCGCTGTGGTCATACGTCCGGTCCAGGACAAGGACGGCGAAGGCCGCCGGAAGCGGAACATCCCGCAGAAGAAGACAGAGGATCCACGACAGACACAGAAAACTGTAAGAAACATTTCTTATGATATGCTCCGCCTCGGGCAGAAGAGCCCGGGCGCGGATGTATATAGAGGGGAGTTATTTCCCAAATAACAACAAAAAGATAGGAGAGAAAAAGAGATGAAAAGACTCAAGAAACTTGCCGCGCTGGTACTTGCCGCGGTAATGGTACTGTCTATGGGAATGACGGCGTTTGCGGCCGATGACGCAAGCATCGTGATCAACGGCACCAAGGCAGGCCAGAAGATCGAGGCGTACCGTATGTTCACAGCAGTGAAAACAGGTATGAACGATGAAGGCGCTGCAACAGTTGACTACACATTGGAAACTGCGTTTGAAGACTTCTTTACAAGCGATGCAAAGTATGGATGTCAGAATAAGACTGGCGCGGCTCTGTCCGAAGCGGCGGTAGACTATGTATCTACGATTCAGAGAGGAACATCAGAGGGAAAAATAGAGTTCGCAAAGGAAGTGCTGGCATGGATCATTAGTTCCATTAAGAGCGACGCGGACGCACTGGATGCTGTAAAGAAAACGGTAACGGCTGCAGGGGATCCTGCCACTCTTTCGAACCTTCCATATGGTATGTATGTCGTCTATCCTTACGGAGCTTCTGATACGGAGGGCGTTACAGGATCTGAAAATAATGAAAAATCTCCGGCCATGATCGTAACGGTGGCGGATAATACACAGAAAACGATCAATATGAAGAGCACCTACCCGACGGTAGACAAGGAGATCATTCTGCCGGTCCAGGACGATGATCCTGATTACACCATAGAAGAGGGTTCAGGCAGCATAGTAGTGGATGACAGTTGGGAGGGAAACCATGGCATGGAATTGGAGTCAGTTACGACTCCGTCCAAGGCAGGAGACTTTCAGGTCGGCGACGAGGTGACATTCCAGCTGACGGCAACCGTGCCGGATATGACAGGATTTACGGACTATACATTTAAATTCCACGATACGCTTTCTGCCGGACTGGACTTTAAGAGCATCGTCAGCGTGAAAGTCGGAGACACAATAGTGAAACCTTCAGCCGCTGATAATGCCGGAAGCCTGACATACACGCCGACATTAAGCGGAAAAGAACTTACGATCACTCTGAACAATTTCTTCAGTCAGTATAAGGACAAAGTTGGGCAGACGATCACAGTTATCTATACCGCGGTTCTGAACGAGAACGCTGTAGTCGGTATGGATCCGAACACCAATGAGGCAAAGGTTGAGTTCAGCAATGATCCGACGACGGCTACGACAGACGAGTCTGAGACAGACAAAGTAGAAGTGCATACATTTGACTTTACGATCTTTAAGTATGCGAAAGAAAATACGGCGGAAACACCTCTGGGTGGCGCACAGTTCGAGCTGTACACAGATAAGGAATGCACAAGCGAAAACCAGATCAAGCTTGTAAGAATAGACGATAATACATGGCGCATTGCGACAGCGGATGACGAGGCTGCTGACTTGACGAATACGATCACGACGCCGTCTACCGGAAAAGTTCAGATCAAGGGTCTTGCTTCCGGAACATATTATCTGAAGGAGACAGTCGCTCCGGATGGATATCACAAGCTGACAGCTCCGATCAAGGTGGAGATCATTCCGGAATATGATGAAACTACGGGCAAGCTGACGTCTTATGCGGTGGAGTATACATACAACGGAGAGACAGGAACAGATACATCTAGTACCAAAAATGATTCACCTGAAGTCAAGGTAGAGAATAAGGACGGTACGATCCTTCCGGATACCGGCGGTATGGGTACGGTCATTTTCACAGTAGCGGGAATCGCGCTGATCCTCGGAGTGGGCGCAAGTTTTGTGATCAGCAGAAAGAAAAGAGACGCAAGATAAGCACAGCCGAAATAGGCACAGACAGAAATAAGCACAGACTATAAAAACAATCTGCGCGGGGGATCTCTACAGATCCCTCACGCGGGAACATAACATCAGGGAGGAGACAATGATGAGAGAAAGAAAAATACGGACTGCGGATGTGATCCGCGCAGTCGTGTTGATCATTGCCCTCTCCGTGCTGTTATACCCAACAGTCAGCAGCTACTTTAACGCGAAAAACAGTTCAACGATCGCCTCCGATTACGACCAAAGCGTCAACTCTATGACGTCGGAGGAAAAGCAGAAGATGTGGGATGAGGCGGTCGCTTACAATCAGACGCTTGTGGGGAACACATCTTTTCGTGATCCGTTTACAGAAACGGACGGCGAGGAAAACGAAGTGTATGAAAGTCTTCTCAACATCGATGGAAACGGGATGATGGGATATATCCGAATACCGAAGATCGATGTGATGCTGCCAATCTACCACGGCACAGAGGAGAAAGTCCTTCAGGTGGCTGCGGGGCATATCAGTACTTCATCTCTTCCGGTAGGGGGAGAGAGCACGCATGCCGTTCTGACCGGGCACAGGGGCCTTCCGTCGGCAAGGCTGTTCACCGATCTGGATCAGCTTGCACAGGGAGACGTCTTTTACCTCCACATCCTGGATCATAAGCTGGCATACAAGGTGGATCAGATACTTACCGTACTTCCTACGGAGACGGAGGCTCTTGAGATCACCGAAGGGGAGGATCTGTGTACGCTTGTGACGTGTACGCCCTACGCGGTCAACACGCACCGCCTCCTGATCCGCGGGCACAGGATCCCATATGTGGAGGCGACAGAGATAATGCCCGATGAGGCGGACGGTTTCCATATGCCGTTTGAAATCCTTATGTTACTGATCGCGGTATTCATTCTCCTTATCATACTGATCATATGGAGGATCGTCGTATGGAGAAAGAAGAAGCGCGGAAGGCGAAAGAAACGAAACAGGAGAAAAAGACGATGACAGGTAAAAAATATATTGCGGCGGCGCTTTTCGCGTCAGTACTGACGGTACTGACGCCGGCGTCCGGAATATTTGAAATATTCGAAAACGGCGCACCTTTGGGCTGCGCGACCGTGTTGGCGGCGGAGAAGGAAAACGGCGGACAGACAGGCGAGATCACCGTATATATGCACGGTTCCACAGAATACGTGAAGGATATCCCGCTGTCGGGAAAAGAAGTCGCGGTCTATCGGGCGGCGTATCTGAAAGATGGGATATGGACTCCTACAGAGCTGTTCGCGGATTCCGGTTTCTGCCTGGAGGATACGACGGCAGAGTCTATGGAGCGCTGTGCAGACCTTCTCAGCCGATATGTAAATGACAATGGGATAAAGGGAAATGTATCTGTCACTGACGAGGACGGTCGTGCGGTGTTCCCCGGACTGCAAGAGGGTCTGTACCTGGTCTGCCCTGACCAAGAGGCGGCCTGTGTAAACGGGCGGGAGTCAGGCGTGTTCCTTACAGATCCGTATGTAGTAAGCGTTCCGTCCCAAATAAATGGAAAAACAGACTATACAGTAGAGACGGTTCCAAAGACTGAGTGGATATCTGATGAAGATGGAGACAGTCAGGGCAATACATCAGAAAACGATGATGGTTCCGGAGATGGGATCCGCCCGGCAGGAGAGACAGATGGAGGTCGGCAGGGAGTACAGACCGGGGATACGACAAGAGTATCCGGCTATATCCTCGTGCTGCTGGCAAGCGGCGCGGTGATCGCGGATATGATCGCGGACCGCAGGAGGAGCGTGCGGTGACGAAAAGAGGGGAGAGAAGGACATGGATTTATTTGAATATATGAGACAGCAGATCGGATGCACGTATATATCAGATTTGCACTGCCATCAGCAGGAAGTCCGCTCTCTTTTTCTAAAGACGGACTGCTCTCAATATTCAAGCAGGGAGCTTGATGATTTCTGTCAGTATGTTTTTAAAATGGATTATGAGGATTTCCATAAAAGTATCAGATAATTGTGGGGCCGGTGCACTGATTTGATTCGGTGCGCCGGCTTTTCTGTGCGATACGCCTGACAAGCAGCCGCTATGCTTGCATGAGTGGATATTTGCTGGAGGAGGCATAATGCACAATTATGATCAGTATAAAATATATAATATGCATATGAAAAAATACATTAAAAGAAAAATAATATACACAATGACGGAAAAGTAACAAAAATAATAGATAAAAAGATAAAAATTATAAATATAATTGACAAAACAAATTTCACACGATATATTTAAATTAAATTTAAAGCGCTTTAAATAAATGAAAGGAGGTGTAAATATGGATGGCTTTCTGGGGATTGATATCGGTACGACCAACAGCAAGGCTTTGCTTATATCGGAAAATGGGAAACTGATGAAGTCATGGAAGAAGAGAACTCCGGAAAAATCAATAAACGGGCGTCGTTATATTGACATATTGGCGATAGAACAACTCGTAGATCTGTGGACGGAAAAGGCGAAAACCGTGTGCAATCTGAAAAGCATAGGATTTTCCAGTATCGGGGAGTCCGTAGTACCCGTGAAAAACGGTGTTGCCATGTCAATGCCGCTTGTGTGGTATGAAGATACCTATATCCCGGCCCTGAATCTGAGTAAAGTTACAGATTTTTCCTATACCGGCGTGCACGACTCAGGTACATATTCGTTATATAAAATTATCTGGATGGAAACCAATATTTTGGCGGAAAAGCCGGATTTCTGGCTGCCTGTATGCAGTTATCTTGTATACAGAAAGACGGGCGTTGCAATGTGGGATACATCGCAGGCGGGTCGAACTTATATGTACGATATTCACGAAAGAAAATGGATATCTGAACTGATTTCAAAGTATGATATCCGGCTCCCGGAGAAAATCGGTCGAATCGGTCGTTTCTGCGGAGAAAAGGATGGGATTGTCTATGGCCTGGGCGGACACGATCATTACGTAGGGCTTTTTGCAGTTCATCATCTTTGCGGCGGATGTGAACTTTTTTACGATTCGATGGGATCTTCCAGCGTTCTGGCAGCTGTTATGGATGACAGCGAAAAACGTCTGCGGGGAAGAGCGACATATGCATCCCATGGGGGATGTCTTGTGACAGGATTCCGGGAGAATGAATATGTAGTAAACAGGTCGTTGGATTACTACGGGCGCATTCTCGGCAGGATCAGAGAATGGAACGGCAATGCGCAGACAAAGGATTTTTTTGAACTTCAGAATCGAAAAATGGATCTTCCGCGTAAAGATAATTTATGTCTTTTTGCGTGCCAAAAGGGTTACGGGAAATATTCAGACACGGCAGAGTATATGAATTTTCTGGGAGTAAAAGATGATATGTCATTGTCGGAATTAATATTTTCGGCATATATCTATCTCAGTCTGGGAAGCAGAGAAATGTACAGAGAACTAAGCGGTTTTTGCAGCTCATCCCCGGAAGACATGCCATATTTCGCGGGAGGAGGTATTACGGAAAACAGACTTTTTATGACTCTTAAGGCTACGGCGGCGGATAGAGAAATAAGAGTGCTGAGCACCACAGAATTAAGCGCTCTTGGAGCCGCTGTATCTGGAATGTGCGCATGCAGAAGAGATGGAATGATCAGAGAAACAGGAGAAGAGCTGCTGTATAAAGAGACAATTGTACCGGATCCAAATTATGCGGATATCATTGAGCAGATGAGGGAGCGATATGAACAACACTGAGGCAAGACTCATTATTATTTCCGGACTTCCGGGAAGCGGAAAATCCACATGCGGCAGAAAAATAGCCGGGAGATTACACATTACATATATTGATTATGATACTGTTATCGGCAGATTCCTGGATGATATATATCGCAGATTTTATCAGGAGATTCCTTATCATATATTCCGCAGAGAGTGGAGAGAATGTACTTACAACACTTTTTGGGATATCATTGCTGAAAATCTTCGGCTGGGAAACAGCGTTGCGGCGTCTGCCCCGCTTACGAAAGAACATAGTATGAAAGAATTTTTTACAGAATTCAAAGAGAAATACGGAATCAGTATAAATATATTGTCCGTCATTACAGAAGTTCCCCAGGAAGTTCTGCATAAGAGGATCATGGAGCGGGGAGAATCCCGTGACAGACAAAAGTTGGAGAAATGGGATATATATTATAAATCCCAGATAAAAGAACGGTTATGGGATCCTGACAGAGAAATTATTTATAGTCCTGAAAAAGAGGATGAGATATTCGCTCAGATCAGAGATTTCTTTACAGCAGAGATAGGAGGAATATGAGTATGAAAAAATTTATGTCCGTTTTATTATCAGTAGCATTGATCACAGCGATGCTGGCAGGTTGCGGTTCATCATCGTCTGACAATGGAGGTTCTTCGTCAGGCGGCGACGGCGGAAAAACTCAGCTTACGTTTTGGGCAGGGCTGACAGGTGACGATCAGCAGGCTATGGCAGATATGGTAGACACGTTTAACAGTGAGCAAGATGAAATAGAAGTCGAATTTTACTCTGTAACATGGGGCGAGATTTTTACAAGATTTTCTGCGGCGAGCAATACAGAGAACGGGCCGGATGTAATGTTGATGCATCCGACGGATCTTCCGTCCTACGCGGCAAGAGATATGATAACGCCGCTGGACGATCTTGCCGAATCGGTAGGGATCAGCGGTGATGATTATTCAGATGTGATCTGGCAGGGCAACCAGGTAGACGGGCAGCAGTACGGAATACCGTTGGACTATCATTGTATGTCGCTTTTCCTCAACATGGATGCATTTGAAGCAGCCGGTCTTACGGCGGATGATGCAAGAGTGACAAGTGTAGAAGAATTTAACGACCTTTGCGAAAAGCTGACGACAGATGACCAGTTTGCAGTAGGGTTGGGCAGCAACTACGCACATACTTACAGATATTGGTATGGTCTGCTTTCACAGGCAGGCGGAAATTTCTTAAATGATGATATGACCGAGGCGGCGTTTAACAGTGCGGAAGGAGAAGAAGCGCTTGATTTTCTTGCATCATGGGTAAAGAACGGATACGCGCCGGAGGCGGAAGCTGATATTGACGCGGACTGGCTGGGCGGAACGATTGCGATGGTAATTGAAGGTCCATGGTTTGTACCGACGGCAATGGAATCAGGCATGAATTTCGCTACGGTAGAGTTCCCGCAGGTACTCGGTGAGAACGCGGTATGGGGAAGCTCACATACGATTACGGTTCCGAGATATGATGACAGAAGTGAAGAAAAGACAGCCACTACAGAAACATTTATCAAATGGCTTGTAGATAATTCTTTCAACTGGTCTGCACAGAGCGGACAGATTCCTGCCAACAGCCAGATCAGAGAATCAGAGGATTATAAGAATCTCGATCTGTATCCATATGCAGAAGCGTTTATGAATCAGGCGGATTATGTCGTATACGAGCCGCTTTGCCCGGGAACAAGTGAATTTGGGGCGGACAACGAACTTTCACCGGTAGCAAATGCAGTATACAGCGTGATCAGTGGAGAATCTGACTCTAAGACAGCGCTGTCGGATGCGGCGACAAGTGTTGACAATATTCTCCAGCAGTAGGAAAGAAAAGGGCAGGCGGCCGCGTATGACGCCGCCTGCCTGGCCGGAGGCAGGATATAGGAGGGATATTTTTGACAAAACGAAAAAAGAAATTAAAAAAAGCAGGAATCCTGATTTTGTTTTTGGCGCCGTATTTTATACTGTTATTTGTTTTTAAAATACTACCTATTTTTGCCAATTTCTATTACAGCTTCAGGGAAATAGAAGTTCAGACATCAGGCGTATTCATTGGTCTGGAGAATTATCGCAATCTGTTCAAGGATCCGTTGTTTTATAAAGTCCTCAGAAATACGTTTACCTATCTTCTTTATGTAGGACCGATCAACATTGTTTTTGGATTCCTTCTGGCGCTCCTGCTTAATCAGAAGCTGAAAGGCACAACATTTTCACGGGCGGTTATTTTTGTGCCGTATATTTTGATGACCACTCTTGTCGGCATTACATTTCGTTATATTTTGGATGGAAATAATGGTATATTTAATCATTTCCTGTCCTTTTTCGGCATAGAGCCTATCTATTGGCTGACAAAGCAGAGCACTGCCATGCTTGGCATCGCAATGGCGTCAATTTGGTGGACAATAGGATATAATACAGTGATTTATCTGGCGGCGCTCCAGGACGTTCCCAGGGATCTTATTGAGGCGGCGTCCATAGATGGGGCAAACAGATTTCAGAGATTATTCAATATTATTATACCGTATGTGAAAAATACGACATTTTTTGTAGTGCTCACAACGGTAATCTATTCCATGCAGGTGTTTGGCCAGGTCTATGTTATGACATCCGGAGGACCCAATTACAGTACGCTGACATTTGTACAGTATTTGTATATCAAGGCATTCCGGGAATTTAAACTTGGGTATGCGGCGGCAATCGGAGTGATCCTTTTCCTGATCATTCTCGTCCTGTCGGCAATCATTTACGCTATATTCCTTGATCGGGATGAAATGAAGATAAAGAAGGGAAGGAGGAAGAAACGTGAAAAGTAAGAGAAAAAACAGGATTATCAGCAGAGTAATACTGTATATCATATTAATTGCAGTTACGTTTATCTTTCTTTTCCCGCTGATCTGGATCGTATCTACGTCATTTAAGACTACATCCGAGATTTTTAACGGACTTTATAACTGGATACCGATCGATCCTACGCTGGATAATTATTTCGAGGCAGTAAGGGAATATCCGTTGTGGACATGGATGAAAAACAGCATCATCGTAGCTTTTTGGGTGATCCTGCTTTCCTGTATTTTCTATATATTGCCGGCATATGCTCTGGCGAGGATTGAATTCAAGTATTCCGGAGTTCTTGTTATGCTGATGATCGCGACGATCATGATCCCGAAAGAACTTTCATCTATTATGGCATATAAGATCGTTGCATCGCTCGGACTTCTGGATACTTATGCCGCGGTTGTTATTCCTCAAATATGTGACGCAATAGGTGTTTTCCTGTTATATCAGTTTTTCCGGGGAATCCCGAAAGAATACAGTGAAGTCTGCCAGCTTGACGGAGGTGGACATTTTACCATTCTTACAAAGATATGTCTCCCGCTGTCCGGACCGGCGCTTTCAGTTATGATCATCCTGACCTTTGTGTCATCATGGAATAACTTTTTCTGGCCGCTGCTGGTTACTTTTACGGATCAGTCGATTACGCTGCCGGTCGGACTTGCGACGATCATGACCAGTTATAGTGAATCTTCCGCCTCGAGGCAGTATGGACTTTTGATGGCCATATCGATCCTGACGTCAATACCGGCGGTCGCACTGTTTATCGCAATGCAGAGGAAGTTTGTAGAGGCGATAACATCTACTGGAATTAAAGGCTAAAATATTAAAAGGAGCTGTATTACTATGAAAGATATTAAATCTATTGTTGCAGAATTTATTAAATCCTCTGATGGAATACTCAGACTCCGTCCCGCATGGGTAGCCCACGATTTCCTGTCAGCAGGAAAACGGCTCGGACTTAAGGAAGAAGAATATGACGTGGGAGAGCGGGGAAGCATTATCGAACGCTGGTTTTGCTCGGAAACACACGCGGATAACCGGATCGATGTAGCTGACGAAGGATTTTCCTATCTTGAGATCCCGGGAGAAGATATAACCGTGATCGATGCTCTTAAGGTATGCAGGGAAGAAATCCTAGGAGAAGAATATGCAAAAACTCACGATTGTCTTGGAAGACTGATCAAAATATACGATTACGGAACAAGGCTTTTTATGCACATCCATCCGAAGGCTGAGGATATGAAAAAAATCGGGAAGAATTCCAAGGATGAAGCGTATTATTATTTGGACGCCCCGTTGGGAAATCATCCGGAAAGCTTTTTTGGCGTACACAGGTATATTGTAGAACAGAATCTTCAGAAAGAAATTTTCCTTCCGCTTTTAAAAGAGTGGAAAGCAGGAGAAGAAGAAATATTAAAGTATTCGACTGCATTTTTCAACGTACCCGGGGAAGGGTTCTTCCTGGATTCGGGCATGCTCCATGCACCGGGAACGGCACTTACGATGGAGATCCAGGAATCCTCGGATGTATGCACGGTATTCCAACCTACTGTAGAAGGATATCCGATCAGCAAGAGTATGCTTTATAAGGATGTTCCTGCAGAAGATGCAGAGAAATATGGAGAAGAAGCCGCGCTTGACCTTATCGATTGGGAATTGAGCAGCGATCCGGATTTTTATGAAAAAAGACATCTTTACCCGCATGTTGTAGAAGAAACAAGACAGGGGGAGCGATATGAGGAGTGGATTTATTACGGAAGCCGGAAATTCAGCGGCAAACGTTTGATCCTTCCGCCAGGCGGTTCTTTTGTGAGCAGGGAAAATGGCGTGCATAATATATTTGTCTGGAAAGGCTCGGGAAAGGTGAACGATTATGAGGTAAAGGCGGGAGAATTCGATCTTCATTCTTGTATGGATGAGCTGCTCATAACTTGCCAAAAAGCAAAAGAAGGATATATAATTAAAAATACAGGGACAGAAGATCTCGTATTATTTAAATATTTTGGCCCGGACATCAATGTTGACAATATGCCTGAAATGGGTCACATCCGAAGAAAGGAATAAGAATGGGCAGTATAACACTAAAGGATATCGCAAAGAGGGCAGGAGTATCCGAGGCGACTGTGTCGTTAGTCTTGAATAATAAAACGGTTGTGAATGCGCGTACAAGAGAACGTGTATTAAAGTGTATGGAGGAGATGAATTACCGTCCAAATCCGATGGCGCGGGGTCTTGCACTTAGAAAATCCATGACAGTCGGACTTGTATGTCCGGATTCAGAGAACCCGTATTATGGGAAACTTATGAAACTTTTAGGACATTACTGTAATCGTTACGGCTACTCTCTCGTATTGGGGGTCTCGAATAATGATCTGCAGATGGAGACAAGGATCATAGAGAATTTCGTGGATAAGAAATATGACGGGATTATTGTGCTGCCGTTGAACCTGAGAAAAAATGAAAGCCCTGTTTTTCAGGAAATCCGGGAAAAAAAGATACCGATAGTGTTTGGAACTTCATATTATGCAGGATTTAAAGAAGATTGCGTGCTGACGGATTATGCAGAGGGCAGTTTTATGTTGACGGAGTATCTTCTGCGTCAGGGGCACCGGGAACTTTGGTATTTTGTGACGGAAGATAAAGAAATCCCAGTGTCGAAAGAGCGTATATCCGGATTCAAAAGGGCGTACAAGGACGCAGGGCTCGAAGTAAAAGAGGAATGGATCGTGGGATGTGCGTCAACCAGTGTTGAATACGGCTATATGAAAGCAAAAGAAATGCTTACGGAACATGAAAAGCCGGATGGGATACTGGCGATCAATGATTATATGGCTTATGGGATCAAAAAAGCTATCCTTGAGTGCGGCTATCGGATACCGGATGATATTTCTCTGGCAGGCTACGACGATGTGTTTTATCAGCTGATAGTGGAGCAGCCGTTGACGACCGTACATCAGGATCTGGAAAAAATGGCGGAAAACACCGTCCTTCTTCTGATGAAAAAAATGAACAGAGATTTTGATCCGGGCAAGAAAATAGAAAAGATCATCACGCCTTCACTGGTAATACGCAGCACAACAAAAAAGGTGATCAGATGAAAGAAAGAAGATATATGATCCTGAGTATGAATCCGGGATATGATCAGTGGCATGTAGTGTATAATCCGCCTGCGATCGACGGCGTATTTCGGGCTGATAAAGTATTCCGGTTTGTTTCAGGAAAAGGCCTGAATGTAGCGAGAGTATTGAAAAATCTGGGATTTAACGGCTACATATGTCTCAATATCATTGGCGGAGGCACCGGGGAGATCATCTCCCAGAACAGCAGAAAAGAAGGAATCTGCTGCAGGGAATTTCGGATAGCGGAAGAATCCAGGATCAACACATGCATTATGACGGAATACAGCCATGAGTCTGTTTCATATAATGAACCGGGTCCGAAATTGTCCCGGGATGAGGTGAAAAAATTTAAAGAGTATCTGTCCGTTCAGTTAAAAAAAGAGCGCGACTGTGATGTGGTCATAAGCGGCACTCCATGCAGGGGAATTACAGAAGATGATTTCAGGGAGATCTTTGCTCTTATTACTGCAGCGGGAAATGAGCTGATCGTAGATGTTTCCGGACGCTGGCTCCAGATTGCGGCAGAGTTTCCGCTCCGGCTTTTGAAAGTGAACAGAGAAGAATTTAAGGAGGCATTTTATCTGGACGCTTTTATTTTTGACCACAATTTAAAGCGGTTTAAAAACCAGAGGCGTATACAGGATCTCGTCGTAACAGACGGAAAAAACGGATGCATGGTGCTAAATGGGAACGACAGATGTTTTTACAGCCGGGTTCGCGGAGTGGCAGGCGGGAGTTATCCGGTAGGGTCAGGGGATTCATTTCTGGCAGGATATCTGTTCCGTTATGCGCAAGGAGCCGGGATCAAGGAATGCGTAAGATACGCAAGTGCATGCGGTTTGGCAAATACTTATGAATATGGTCCGGGAGTGTTTGACAGATTTGCAGTAGAAGCACAGCTAAATCATGTAAATATTAATGAAAAAGGAGGGAGCGTGTTATAATAAGCATAACGCGCGGAATATATGTCATTTGTTACTCTAAGAGAGATTCTTAAAGACACAAGAGAAAGAAAATATGCAGTGCCTGCATTTAATTTTAACGGGTATGAGGATGCGCAGGGGATGATCAACAGTGCAATAAAAATGCAGTCGCCTGTTATTCTGATGGCTTCTATGGGAGCAGTGAAATATATAGGTCTGAGACAGACTGTCGGGATGATACGGGGGATGGCCGAAAGCGCAGACATTCCTGTCTGCCTGCATCTGGATCATGCGACGGATATGACGCTGCTGAAAGAAGCTGTCATAGCCGGTTTCACATCAGTAATGATCGATGCTTCAAGGGAGACGTATGAAGGGAATATCAGGATTACGAAGGAAGCAGTTGAATATGCGCATAAGTATGGATGCTCCGTAGAGGCGGAACTTGGCAGGATCGGAGGGCGTGAGGAGCATGTTGTTGTAGACGATGCGCAAAGCGCGTTGACGGATCCGGAAAAAGCAGGTGAGTTTGCAGCGGCCACGGGAGTGGACGCCCTGGCGGTTGCCATCGGAACGGCACATGGTTTTTATAAAAGCACACCAAAGTTGGATTTCCCGCGGTTAGAGAAGATTGCAGCTCTTACAGACTGCCCTCTTGTCCTTCATGGAGGAACCGGAGTGCCGGAAGAAGATTTTGTGAAATGTGTTGAGTATGGCATGAGCAAAATTAATGTGGGAACCGAGTTTAAAGCCGCATATACGACTGCACTGCGTGATTCCGTGTCCGGAAACGAAGTGTCGGAAGTCGATCCCAGAAATTACATGAAATATGTAAAGACGGCATGTGAAGATATTGCTGAAAGGAAAATGGAATTATTTAATTCGGCAGGAAAAGCGTAAAGGATGTGAAAAGATGGGCTGGCGTATATTTGATCAGGAAAATAGATTTATGGCATTTATGTATAAAATGAATGATCTTTTTTTGCTCAATGTACTCTGGATCGTGACCAGCATCCCGATCATAACAATAGGAGCGTCTACAACCGCATTGTATACGGTCGTTATGAAAATCCGCAGAAATGAAGAGTCATATATTGTCCGGTCATATTTCAAAGCATTTCGGGAAAATTTCAGGCAGGGAACGATTTTGTGGCTGCTCGTACTGGCGGCAGGAGGAATATTATATCTGGATCTTTATATTACAGCGATTGCAGAGATACAGGGGCAAGATATCCTGTCGATACTCTTCCTGATCATGGCCGTGCTTTTCGTGCTCGTCACGGTGTGGATTTTCCCGGTATTGGCAAGGTATGCGGCGCCGATACCGAGGCTTTTGAGGATTGCAGTATATCTGAGCCTGCGTCACGTGGGATATACGCTGCTCATTTTAGCAATCATATGTATTCCGATGATACTGATCGCATTGTATCTGTATTTGCTCCCGGTGTTCCTGATTATTTCAGTATCGGGAAGTGCATATCTGAGCGCATATTTTATCGGTAAGATTTACGAAAGATATGTGCCGGAAAAACAAAAATCAGGCGAGGATCCCGTAAAGATTTTTTAAGTCTGGATATGGGATATCCAAAATGCATGATTATTGCACAGTCTCTCGAAAGTGAAGGCGTAGAGGAGTGACCTCTGCGCCTTTTTTCTGGGATGGGCAGTAATTGGTATGGGCCTGCATGAAAATAAGGGGGAGTGAATTAAGCTAGTCGTATTACCGATTGATGAGACGCCAGTAGAATATTTGAGAAAATTAGCACTCACCTCTTGCCGTGTGGCGGATGGTTTTGTCCTGTGGCGTCAGAGCCCGTAAAGCCTTATTTTACAAGGTTTCCGCGGGTTCTGTCTTTTTGTTTGGAGTGTCAAAAATCGTCATTTTTTGCGGAAATGGTGTAGTGAAAGACAAGATAAATGCAATATGAAATTTATAAAAGTAGGATAATGATATTAGAGGATGCAAAATATTGATAAATCGTATAAAATATAATATGGATTACTATTTTATAATCAATATTCTAAGGAATAAATATAATTGGAATAAAAAATTAAGGAGAGAGATAATGCAGGATGATCATGCAATAAAGGAACTTT